>Ga0123355_10003975_pt1 | contig 21402 bp, 25 predicted proteins | sample TergutEmb28metaG_3_FD_89872 | JGI IMG/M metagenome (GOLD analysis project Ga0123355, IMG submission 89872) | Embiratermes neotenicus P1 segment gut microbial communities from Petit-Saut dam, French Guiana - Emb289 P1 | ecosystem: Host-associated > Arthropoda: Insects > Digestive system > Gut ...
CAGCAAAAGTGTGTCCAACGAACTCCGGGAAAATTGTGGAGGCGCGCGACCATGTTTTCAGCATTAGCAGTTGCTGAATTTAGTAATTTTATCAAATGCTCGCTTGATGACTTGCGAGTATTTTTGAGTATAGCAGATGCTTTTTCCACGTCTTTGCCACGTATAAGATCAATAACGATTTTCACTTTTCTGGGTGAAATTCGAAGATGTTTCAAGTGTGCTACGGCTTCCATTATATCTTCCTTTCACAAACAGCAAAAACTGCCGTTTGTTGCATAATTCTGAGATTCTAGCAAAAAGGCCATTATCTTCTATTAGTAGTCTTGCTTCCTGCGTGACCGCGGTAGCTGCGAGTTGGCGCAAATTCGCCCAATTTGTGACCCACCATATCCTCAGTCACATAGACCGGAACGTGTTTACGACCATCATGTACTGCAAAAGTATGACCGACGAACTCGGGGAAAATTGTGGAGGCACGCGACCAAGTTTTGAGCACCTTTTTTTCGCCTGCTGCGTTCATTGCCTCGACACGAGCGAACAACTTCGGCTCGACGAATGGTCCTTTTTTGAGACTTCTGCTCATAATTCAGCTCCTCCTTATCTTGCGTTTCTGCGCTTGACGATGTACTTGTCAGTGCGATTTTTCTTTTTACGAGTCTTGTATCCAAGGGCAGGCTTACCCCAAGGAGTAACAGGTCCGGGACGCCCAATTGGGCTTTTACCTTCACCACCACCATGAGGATGGTCGACAGGGTTCATGACCGAGCCGCGGACAGTAGGACGAATGCCCATGTGACGCTTTCTACCAGCCTTACCGATGTTAACTGTGTCATGAGAAATGTTGCCGATTTGACCGATAGTTGCACGACAGTCAAGAGAGACTATGCGCACCTCACCCGAAGGCAAGCGAACCTGAGCAACTCCGTTGTCTTTCGCCATAAGCTGAGCCATAACTCCGGCTGCGCGCGCCATCTTCCCGCCGCCTCCGGGACTAAGCTCGATGTTATTGATGAACGTACCTAGCGGAATGTTTGCAAGTGGAAGAGTATTCCCCGGCTTGATGTCCGCAGTCGTACTGCTAACTACTGTGTCGCCATCTTTAAGTCCGACAGGAGCGACAATGTAACTGCGCTTGCCGTCTTGATACTCGATAAGAGCGATGTTCGCGCTACGATTCGGGTCATATTCAATGCCAATTACTTTCGCAGGTGAATCGATAATGTTACGTTTGAAATCGACCAATCTGTACTTGCGTCTGTTACCGCCGCCGCGATGACGAACAGTGATTTTGCCTGACGCATTACGTCCAGCATTTTTTTTAAGAACAACGATCAGATTCTTTTCGGGCGAATACTTAGTAATCTCATCAAACGAGTTGACCGACATATTTCTGCGACCCGGTGTCGTTGGCTTATATAACTTTACTGCCATTTGCTTGTGTATCCTTTTCAGAGAGGTAAGGGCGAAAACCATGGGCTACGCGCCCACACCCCGCAAGTTTTTGAGAAAAACTTGACTAAAACTTTGGAAGAATAGTTAAACGACTCGCGTCTAGTTCATCCCATCGAAGAACTCGATAGTTTTCGAGCCTTCGGTTAATGTAACAATCGCCTTTTTCCATGCAGAAGTGTGACCGAAGTGTACTCCGTGGCGACGAGGTTTTGACTTCATATTAATTGTATTGACACTGTCAACTTTTACGTTGAAAATCTCTTCAATCGCAGCAGCGATTTGCGGTTTTGTCGCATTTTTCGCAACTTCGAAAGTGTATTTTTTATTATCAAGACGACCCATGGAAGCTTCGGAAATAACGGGACGAATGATAATGTCTTGGGCAAATTTCATCGTGCTCATTATGCGTAAACCTCCCCGATTTTCTCGGCTGCGCCCTTGGCGAGTACAAAATTATCGCAATTGAGAATGTCGTATACATTAATGGTATTGACTTGCGCAGTTTTAACGCCAGGGATATTAGCCATCGACTTAATGACAACTTTGTCAACCGTGTCAAGAACGACCAAAGTTTTACCTTCAGCACCAATTGCTCCGAGCATATTCACCATGGCTTTAGTTTTATAGTCAGCTGCAACGATGTTGTCGATAACAATTACTTCACTGGCAGCAACTTTGCTTGAAAGAGCCGACTTCATGGCGATACGACGTGTTTTTTTATTGAGTGTAATTCTATATTCACGCGGTTTCGGCGCAAACGCCACCCCTCCGTGAGTCCAGATAGGCGAACGAGTCGAGCCGTGACGAGCTCGTCCCGTACCTTTTTGACGCCAAGGTTTTTTGCCTCCGCCGCGAACTTCAGCACGAGTTTTGGTGCTCTGTGTCCCTTGACGTTGATTGAGAAGATAAGCGCGCACTGCGGAATGCAGTACAGCTCCATTGACTTGTGCACCAAAAACTGTTTCCGACAATTCTATTTTACCGGTTTCTTTGCCGGTCATGTCAACTACTTTTACTTGTGGCATGATCTATATCCATCCTTTCATTCGGCATCGACAAAAAACACTCGATGTCCTGACTCAGTTGAAAAACTACACTTCAACCAGAAAAAGTTACGACTTAACTGAATTTTTAATAGTAACCAAACCGCCGCGAGCTCCTGGCACTGCGCCGCGAACAGCGATAATGTTTTTCTCGGCGTCCACTTTGACAATCACGAGGTTTTGCACTGTCACTGTTTCATCTCCGTAGTGACCGGGCATCTTTTTACCCTTGACGATTCGACCAGGCTTAGTATTCATACCAAGAGAACCAGCATGGCGGTGCACAGGACCCCCACCATGGCTCATGCGCTTAATTTTGAAATTCCAACGTTTGATAACACCCGTGAATCCGCGCCCCTTAGTGCGACCGGTCACGTCAACCTTTTCTCCGGCAGCAAAAACATCCGCACCATAAATCGCACAAACTTCGTATTGCGAACAATCCTCCAAGCGGAACTCGCGAACGTAGCGCTTTGGAACAACTCCCGCCTTTTTGAACGCACCTGCGTCAGGCTTGTTCACCTTGCGTTCTGCGATATCTTCGAACCCGACTTGAATTGCACTATATCCATCTTTTTCAACAGTTTTCATTTGGGTGACTGTACATGGTCCCGCTTCAATAAGCGTAACCGGATGAACCGTGCCGTTTTCATCAAACAACTGGCTCATACCCAACTTTTTACCCAGCAGAGCTTTTTTCATTGTGGTTTACTTCCTTAATATTATGTTATTGGTTGATGCGACGCACCAACATGACATTGTGCGGCAAGATCGAGACGATCTTAACCATCACAGCTACATCTTAACTTCTAGTTGCACTCCCGCAGGCATTTCGAGAGACGCGATAGCATCTACAATTTTTTGCGTAGGCTTGAGAATGTCAATCAGACGCTTGTGAGTTTTCATCTCGAACTGCTCGCGAGCATCTTTGTATTTGTGAACTGCGCGAAGAATCGTGATAATTTCTTTGTCGGTTGGCAACGGCACAGGACCGCTAACGGCTGCGCCGTTCTTCTTCGCAGCTTCTACGATTTTTTCAGCTGCCTGGTCGGCAAGATTGTAATCGTAGCTCTTTAGTTTGATTCTCAATTTATCTTTTTGCGCCATGTTTCCTCCGGCAATACACATTTATCTTTAGGGTCAAATACACCCGTCCGTGTGTTTCATCTTGGTTAATAGATAGACTGTGCCCATGTCGCCCATAGGCACAGCTGGAACATTATATCACAATAGTTTTCACTTGTCAAGGGGTTTTCAGAAAATATTTTAAGTTTTTTTTGAGAAAGTCTTAAAATTCAAACAATCTCACCACCACTCCCGCAAAAATCATGCTAAACACCATAGTGATAAACGCCGCGGGCAGCGCATATCGTGTCTTCTTGACCCCTGCCGACGAGAAGTAGACGGCACATATGTAGATGACCGTATCACTCGACGCCATGATGACCGAAGCAAGGCTGCCGATAAAGCTGTCCGTGCCGTACTGTTCGAAGGTCTCGGCGAGCAACGCCGTCGATCCGCTGCCCGACACGGGGCGAATGACCAACAGTCCGATGAGTTCGCTTGGCACTCCGAGCCAGTTCATCGGAGATTGAAGCAAGTCCGCTATCACTTGCGCAGCGCCGGATGCCGAAAACATCGCCACTGCTGTCATTAGTCCGACCAATGTAGGCAACAACTTGACCCCACTATGCATTCCGTCACGCGCCCCATCCACAAAGCAGTCGAACAGAGGCTTTTTGGAGAATAGCATGGGAATTGAAGCTGCAACAAGCACGAGCGGAACTAGTATAAACGAAGCTGTGGCGAGAATATTCACGCTGCCCTCCTCTTCTCGCGCCAAATCGCACGAAAAAGCTTACATATTAATATAGCAACAATCATTCCCGCACCCGACACAATCCAGATGGGGAATATTACAGCAAACGGATTCGCCGAACCCGCCGCCTGGCGGAGTGCAATAATTGTCATGGGCAGCAGATTCAACGGAGCGGTGTTCATGACCGTGAACATTATCATATCGTCGCTTGCCCTATCCTTTTCGAGAAGATCTTCACTTAGTGCCAGCATGGCACTCATGGCAAGCGGAGTTGCAGCGTTGCCCATTCCCATGACATTCGCCACGATGGACGCAGAGATTTCCTCCATGGCACGCCCCTGTCGATGGGCCTCTGGAAATATAAATCGCAGCAGCGGCGACATCAAGCGCGATAACACCCTGATTGCGCCAACCTCGATGAGCACTCGCATGATTCCATTCCACAAAGCTAGCATTCCCACCAGCAGCATTGTCAGGCTGACGGCACGTCCCGCTCCCTCGAGTGCCGCTCGTGCTGTTGCTTCGATATTCCCTGTAAGAATAGCGATTACAAACGATCCTATGCAGATTATTGCGAATGCTTTTCCGAGCATTGATGCCTCCTTTGGCGCATTTTTCAACAAAAAAAGCCGATTTATGAAAAAAATCGTCATATTTTTTCAAAAACCTCTTGACATTTAATGGCGAAATGTTGTATAATTGGTGTCCGTGGATAAATCCGCGTGAATAACAAATTTTTGAAAGGTTCTCGTCCAATGTATGACGAGATGGTACAAAATATGAAATCAACCGGTATTGTGCGACCAATAGATCAACTCGGTCGCTTTGTTCTGCCTAAAGAAATTAGAACAACGATGGACATTTCTCCCAAAGATCCTGTCGAAATTTTCGTCGACGGGGAAATGATTATTCTGAAGAAGTACATGCCTGCCTGCATTTTCTGCGGCAATGCATCCGAAATTACTTATTATCGCAACAAACTCATCTGCGCCGAGTGCATGAGCGCTTTGAAAAAAGCGTAAAATATAACCATACAGATAAAACAGCAGGAATGACACTCCTGCTGTTTCTTGCTTGATGTTTTGTATAAAATATTTTCGAAAAACCTCTTGACATTGACACGATGTCATAGTATATACTCTGCATTAAGAGCAAGAAAGGAATGTCCAATATTATGGAATTACAGTCAATTAGTCAGGTATCAAAAGCGCTAGGCATTTCCACGAGAATGTTGCGCTACTACGAGCAAGTTGGGCTTATTCAAAGTGTCAGAAATGAGGATAATTCCTACAGATATTACGATGAGGTCGCATTGAAGCGTGTGCAGCAAATAACTATTTTGCGAAAGCTCCAAATTCCGGTCAAGCAAATTGCCATCATTTTGAATAATCCCGATGCAGTAACGGCAATCGAAATTTTCAACGAAAACATCGCTGCAATTCAAACCGAAATTTCGGCATTGGAAACCATCAAGTCAGCGTTGGAAATTTTCGTTGCAAAAATCGAGGAGCTTGCCGCGGTGCGCTTGAATTTGAACTTGCTAACTGACAAAGCTGTAATAGAATTGGCGCAATCCCTTTCCTTGACTCAGAAAAATGTTAAGGAGAACAAAACTATGGAAGATTTGAATCAAGCGAGTGAAATCATCGAGAAAACAAAGGGGCAAAGCGTTAGGGTCGCACATTATCAAACTGAAACAGCGGCGAAGCTGTGCTGCGAAAACTTTCGTCCAAACGAGAATGAGAAAATACAAATAGAAAAGTTTATAAGAGATGCAGATTTGATAAAGATAAAACCTGATTTTAGGTGCTTGAGTTTTGGGGGATACAATACATCCGGTTGCGACTTTTATGTGACGATACCGGATGACCTTGAAGTTCCCGCACCGTTTGAAAAAAGCATTATGCCGGGTGGACTATATGCGGCAGTTACGATTACACCACAAAATAAAAACGATTGGGGTATGATTGAAGCATGGTTGAATAATAGTGATGATTACATGAATGACCAAGGTGCCGTAAATGAACACGCAATTGCTCGACCGGCACATGATGTGTATTTTAATCCGCTAAATATATATGGATTAAAAAATACTGATGAATTTAACTCTGTATGTAATCCTGATTATATGGAGTTTCATGTTCCGATAAGAGAAAAAGAAAAAATAACCGATGCAAAAATACTGGAATTGTCAGAGCTAGAGGAATTAGCTTCACGCAGCAACTCTGTTGACATAGACTTAACGTCAATGGTAAAAAATGCGGACTTCTCCTTAACATATACGGATAATTTGATGATTATGAAATCGGAAGCTGATTATCATGGGGGCATGGCAATACCGCAAACCTTTCATTTGCCATTGAAAATAGAATTACGGGCGAAAACTGACAGCACTGATTTGTGTATCAGTTGCAAGCCGGGACTTCTAAATATCAATGCCGGCGACTTTGGCAAGCCTCTAGTTTTCTTTGACCCCGAAAAAGTATTTCCGTATAACACCGCAAAAATTCCGACTAATGAATTTATTGATGTTGAATGGATACTCGGCAGAAATCTAATGGCAATTAAAATAAATGGTGAGTTGCGCGAACTTAGCAGCGACGCCGCATATATTCAAATATTGAAAGATAATCCGGATGCGTATTCGACGTCAATCTCAATAACGTCGGCACGCAACGCAACGATAACGGTGGAATCATTGCGTGTGACAGAATTGTAGGGAGGAAATTAAAAATGTCAGAGCAAAAGAAAGTCAAACCAAAAATAGATGATGTCGGGCAGCATCTTACTCCCGACAGAGCCGCTGCCATGCTCAATCTCATTGATTTTATCCGTGCAAACAAAATCGGAATTCAAAATGGTTCAGGATTGGCATGGTCGCTCCGTTACAAAGGCAAACAGTTTGGTTCCCTTCATGTACATGATGGCACATGGCGTTTTGCTCATCGCGATTTAGATAAATATTATGAAATGGACGAATGTGACTTAAAATCATTTGCCTTCGAACATATTTATGCGAATTGCGGAATAATCAAGAGTTGTCAATGGAATGAGGAGTATCCAAAAGCAGGCTATATGAATCCTACTAACTGCGGATGTTGGCCGTTGCGAATTTTCAATCCCGATGGAGAAGCATTGGAATTAACAAAGCAACTGATAGAGTTTCGAAAAAATCACATCATAGAAGAGTGGCAAGCGTCAAAAAGTTAATACACTTACCATAGCTTTGAATAAAACGCAGATTTATGGTAAAAATACTTACATCAACCCGAAAAGGAAGGTGTAAAATGACTTATAATCAAAAACGCAAAATCGTAAACAGTACCATGTACATCGTGTTCGCGCTCGTAGTGACCGCGGTGTTATGTATTACTGTGTTGACTTTTGTTAATGCAAATCGTAACATCCCGACTCCGCCCGACCCGCCGCCGGTGAATAACAACAATCAGAATAATAACAACCAAAACAACAATAACAATAATCAGAATAATAACAACCAAACAACCGAACCCGGCGATAACGGAGACGATTGCCCCACTGACGTCGTTACTGAGACCTACTTTGTCCTACCTGCCAATGGACACATCATGGTGCCATTCAGCATTGATGTGCCTGTGTTCTCGCTGACAACGGGAGACTTCCGTCTCAATCCGGGCATTTCAATCAGCGTACCGGTCGGCTCTCCTGTATTTGCCGCTGCTAACGGATTAATCGTAGATATCTTCGACCATCCCCTGATGGGCAGAACAGTTGCCATCGACCATGGTGACGGACTTGTCTCCTACTACAAAGGGCTCTCTACTGTTATGCCGGCAGGAATTGAAGTCGGAGTTGCCGTCGATGGCGGTCAAACCATTGCTGCAACCGGCGATACAGCTTTGATCAGAATCGCCGAAAGTGATAGCTTGCACTTCGAAATGCGTCAGTACGGACAACACGTGAATCCCATGGAGTTCTTGGACTTCTCCCAAGTTAACGCTCCTCCCGAAACAAGCGATGATAACGGTGGAAACGAACCTGATAACAACCAAAACGGAAGTTAAGATTGCATAAAAAACGCCCGACTGTAATTCAGTCGGGCATTTTTTGTTATGATTAAATTTAAGCATTCCCTGTCAATAGGTGCTGGCGAAGGAAGTCCATCTCACCTTCAAGGAAGACACTGCGAACACGTTCGCCGCTCACTCCTGCTTCATATGCGATTCTATCAAGGAAAAAGTCGAATACTGCCAATCGACTTGCATTGCGCGGAAAATTGGCGCCCGGCTCAAGGTAATAGCGGAAAGCTGCCTTGAATGCACACCAGCCCACATCCGGCAGGTCAGCGATAAACCACAAACGCGCTTGCGCCAAATTTATCGCTCTTCCTTCCGGAGAGCCATATGAAGGTGTATTGAACGCTTGAATATGTCTGTGATTTATTTGACGATAGTCGAAAGCACCCATAAACATGCCACGCGGACTTCCTGTCGTACCCGTGCGGTACATAACATATGACGGCAAGAAACTGGCGAAAACTTCCCCGTGGAAATTCCATGGCGTGTTTTGCCCGGTGTATCTGGCAAAATGGAACATATGCCCGATTTCATGCAAGAAGGTAAAACCAAGGTCACGTGTGCCAAATCTATTATAGCGATAAACACGGTCGCGAAGGTCGCCAATCATATTGCCCAAGGTAATTGTCGCTGTATTATAACGCTGCATGGCATATCCGCCGACACCGGGAATGTGCATATAGCCTTTTACGATAATGAAATCAAAGGGAGCTGAACCTGTGAGATTCTTCATATGGTGAAATGTTTGACCTGTTTCGTCCGCCCACTCTTGCAACATTTCATAACTGATTGTCAAACCTTGTTGTCTGCGAACAGTCGCGCCAGGAACACGTACAAGAACACTTCCACAGCGGCTGAAAGTTTGCCACCACACTTGTGGACGACGTCTGATTTGCTCGCCAGCAGCAGTTTCAGTATATACTTCAACTAACTCAAAATGAGCAGCCTCTGTATCAGCAGAAACAGCACCAATAACCAAATCACCATCATAAGCAAGTATTCCCATTGCTCTATCGTTATTTGCTGCAATTGTCACTACCATGTTATTATCTGCACCGGCCGCTGTGTTAAGAACCCAGTGAAATCTTCTTACCGATTGCTCAACATTCAAATCCGTACGTTGCGGAAGTTGATTTGCAAGAAGTGGTGCTCCCTCTGTAAGAAAACCCGAAGCAAGTGCCTGCGCACGAGTATCGCCGAGCATAATCAAGTAAGTACGTCTTTCGCAGGGCATTTCGAAACTAATCGTTGCATCAATTGGCGTCTCAGAAAGAACAACTTCACCGTCGCTATTCAATGCAATGTAAAGACCTGTTTCGACATTGCGAATGTGGTATAACCCAAATGGAATCAGCCCGGGGAAATTGTCGATACCGACCGGCTGATTCGGATCTTGTTCCCATACGGGGAATCGCGGTGCATTGTCCTGTCCTTCGGGCGTTGTAATATTCGTTGTACTCTCATCACAAGCTACAAAAGCAAATGTCACACCAAGAAGCATCACAATTGCCATTAGAGCGGATATAATTCTGCTGTTTTTCTTCATAAGACGAAAAACCTCCGTGTATTTTAGTGAATATATTGTATCACAATTCAAAAAAAAAATCAACTATAAAATTTATGCTTGACATTTTGCAAATTATGTGTTAAAATATTTCAGAACATAAGTTTGCATAGGAGCTAATATGAAAAAAAACCTAACAGCTACCGAATTAGCGGTATATAACTACATTTCAAAATCCATCAAGCGCGACGGATATGCGCCTAGTGTACGCGACATAATGACCGCGCTGGATTTGCGCTCGACTTCCACTGTGCATGCGTACATAGTCCGCCTTGAGGCAAAGGGCTATCTCCACAAAGAACCAGGCAAGAGCCGCACCCTGCGCACTGAAAATAATGTCACTCAGTCGCGCAATGTGGTAAAAATCCCGCTGCTCGGGCGTGTGGCTGCCGGGACTCCGATTCTTGCTGCGGAAAATCATGAGGGGTACGTTGAATATGCAATGACCAACCGTAATTTGCAGCCGACCGACCTTTTTGCTCTGCGCGTGAGTGGTTACAGCATGAAGGATGCAGGTCTTTTGCCAAATGATACAATCGTTGTGCAAAAAACCAACTACGCCATCAATGGCGACATTGTAGTGGCTCTTGTGGACGACGAAGCGACAGTCAAGCGATATTACAAAGAAAACGGACACTATCGCTTACAACCCGAAAACGACGAAATGCAGCCAATCATTGTAAACGATGTATTTATTGTCGGAAAAGTCGTTTCCATGATGCGGGAGTATGTGTAGCATAGAAAATATCTCTTCAAACTCTGAAAATCACATTTATGGAGATTGGCATGTCTAATGCAAAAGAGCAACAAAAAACAAGACCGAAAATGGACGAAATTGTCGGCACTATTCTTGTTGGTGAAAATTTAGAAAATGCGTCGAATTTAATGGCGTTTTGTAAAGAAAACAAAATGTCATTGCGATGGGCATCGCTAAATTGCTGGCAATTTTATTTCAAAAGCAAGCGCATAGGACAAATTAGAATAACCGACAAAGATAATTCGTGGACTTTTTCGCCATGGAATAGTGTGGATACGATAGAAACATTAACTGCAAACGATATTAAAGCCAAAGACATAGTATGGAGTAGTGTAAAATTGTGTAACAATTGCTGCAATTGCGGTCCCGGGCACGACAGAATAGTTTTTGACAAGATGTTTGAAAAAGTTTGTCATGGCTGGTTTAGAATGACCAATCCAAATGAAGCTACAATAGATTTTATAAAACAGATGTTAAAAGAGAAAATGTCTCAATTGGCAATCGCTACAAGTAAGCATTAGCGATAGCTTGATAAAAATCAATCCACCCTTGTTTATTTGAATAGGGTGGATTTTGCTATTTAAAATAATATTACGCACTTCTTAATTTCGACTTGTCTTTCTACCCTAATCTATGATATAATATCACTATGATAACCATTTACACACTCGAAGAAAAAAAACACCGCGCAATGCTGCTATGGTGGACGTTGTTGTTTGCGCTTGCTTTTCCGTTGGCAGGCGTCATCCTGTTCGGTGCAGGCTCGACTATTGTAAATTTTTATTCCGTCTCTCATGGATTCAACGCAGGAATTCATATTGCTCGATACATGGTCTATATCGGAGAAATTGTCTTTCCTGTCACGCAAATTCTTGCAGTTTGTGTAGTCGGACATTCCATTTTCAAATTCGGCACAAACGGCAGCGTCTGGGTCATAACTACGCTGCTAATCTCGCCCTTTGTGGTACTACCGTCGTTCTTGCTGACAGAATGGCTTGTAATATCCATCGGGCTAAGCAACAGCACTCTCTTGACATTTGAAGCGCTGCTTGGACAACAACTTATAATGGCGCTGGTCAATGCCTTTGTTATTATGCTATTGGGTGTTGCCTACGTCATGATTTGCGGCACAAAGTCGGCTCCGCCTGTGCTGAAAAAGCCCACTAAACGTAAAGTCCCGCGATGGAGCGAATTGTCGCCCCGTCGGTTGCGCTGGTGCGTCATGGTGTATTTCAGCTTCTTCTTTGGCATCATACTTGTCGGACAGATGCTTGAGACCATCGACTGGGTACTATTTGTACAAGAAGAGCAGCTAAATTTGCCATTTTGGAACGCAGTTGAAAGCTACTCTGTGCCATATTTGATGATATTGCTGCATGCCGGGGTGAGCTACTTTCTAATTGAACGCATACTATCACGGCTCCGTTCAGCCGCTCCGACCGAATGACGACCAAGTATAAAATCATCACCGCAGCACGGGCGATGAACACCGAGTGCAGCAACGTTTCGCTTTGTGACGTGCTGTTGCGATACGACTCGGACGAGCATAATTCTGTTGCCAACTCGGTCATGTACGGGAAATATCGCGGCGAGCGTTTCATCACCGAGGACGAGATATTTCACGTAGGTACGCCCGACGGATTGTCCATCATTGAGGCTGACGGGCGTATAGTCGTACCTTCTTTCGTGGATTTGTCTGCAACGATTACATCCCCATCCGGCGGAGGCGACGACATTGCGAGCGCAACCTTGTCTGCGCGTGCAGGCGGCTGGAATACCGTTGTTGCCTCACCGCGAAGTACCCCCTGTCCCGACAGCATAGCGAGCTACTCTCAACTCATTCGGCAGCAGTCCATTTGGGCTGCGTGCAATGTAATTCAAGCTGCTCCGCTTACACTGGGACAGCGCGGAGTAGCATTGTGCGATTTTGATGCATTATGCGAACGCGGAGCACGAATTTATTCAGATGGAGATGGAGTTTACTTGCCATCCGAAGTGCTGTATGCCGCCATGGACGAACTGGGCAAGCGCGATTGCCTCGTCATCCTCGGCAAAAGTGACGATGGTGTCGCAGGTACGGGCAAAATCAACCTGGGGCAAGTCTCCCGTATGCTCGGCGTCGCCGGCATTCCGCCCTGCTCCGAAAGCATTGCCGTCAGTCGCAGCATTTTACTCAGCGCGCAAACCGATTGCGCCATTCACATCCCTGTCGTGTCCACGAAAGCATCTATTGATATTGTTCGCAACGCCAAAATGCAAAAAATTCGCGTCACGTGCGGGACAAGCCCTCATCACTTTTCCCTGACCGAGGATGACGTACTTTTCTACGGAGCAAACACTGTTTTGTCGCCGCCTCTGCGGTCACGAAGTGACAAGGACTCGGTCATCGAGGCTCTTGCCGACGGCACAATTGATTGCATTTCCAGTTGTCACACGCCTCTGACATCGTCTCAAAAACGTTCCACAGTTCAGGATGCCGTTCCGGGCGCAGTTGCATTCGAAACCACCTTTTCCGCCTGCGTGACATACCTACTTGAACCGGGTCACATAGATATTCTACAGCTAGTGCGACTACTTTCGCTTAATCCGGCACAGATAATCGGAACAAGCGCAAAAACTCCGGTACTGCTTGATTTAGATCGCGAAGTTGTGTTCACTCGAATGAGCATGAGCGGTAATTGCTACAATACTCCTTTTTTCGGTAGTGCAATGAGGGGCGCTGTTGACACTATACTCTAACATTTGAATTAACCATGGACAAAAAATGAAAAACCACGAAAGTCGCGAGAATTATCTCGAAACCATCCTAGTATTGAACGCAGCCGGTATGTCTGTACGGGCTGTGGACATCGCTGCGCACTTGGGATTTTCTCGTGCCAGCGTGAGCATTGCACTGAAGAAGCTGCGTGACCTCGCTTTAGTCCTTGTTGATGATAGCGGAATAATCACTCTCACTTCCGAGGGAGAAACCATCGCACGCCGCATACACGAACGACATAGCATCATCGCTTCGTGGCTTGTTTCTATTGGTGTGAGCACTGAAACAGCTTCGCTTGATGCCTGCAAAATTGAGCATGTCATCAGCGAGGAGGGCTTTTGCGCCATTCGTGAATATTTGCGTGAATTATCAAAAAACTCAGAAATAAAATCTTGACAGAAAAATTATTATATGATATCATTCTACGCATATTGTTGCACACAAAGGATAATGTACTATGAAAAACGAAAAAAAGAATCTCCCTGACAGAGACAAAGAAAAATGCAAATCTGCTGCTCCCAAGACGGACGACAAGCTTGCTCAACCCGCCGTACCGGAACAGCCAAAGTGGCAGCCCGGTTTGTGTCCTAATTGCAAAACTGTTAATGACGTAGACGTCAAATTTTGCGACGGCTGCGGGACGAGATTGTATTGATTTATAAGGCGTGACGACCTCGGCACGCCGTGAAATAAGTTCATTCCAGCGTTGCAGGACGACGAGGGCGTCGTCCCCTACACGGTGCAGCGAAAATTCATCACATCACCTAGGAGAACCACCATGATCAAAGCCATCATCGTCGGCTACGGAAATATTGGGCAATACGCCCACCAAGCCATCCGTGCCACTGCGGACATGGAGCTGGTCGGCATAATCGACCCCAGCCTTACATTAGCTCAAGTTGACGGAATCTCTGTCGGCAAAACTCCCGCAGATTTCGGAAAAGTGGACGTCGCCATCATCGGCGCGCCCAGTCGTGCCGTACCCAGTGTCGCTATTCCCTTGCTTGAAGCTGGAATCGCTACCGTGGACAGCTATGACATCCACGGCGACATTTACGAACAGCAACAGCTGCTCGCCGCCGCCGCAAAAAAGGGAGGTTGCGCCTCCATCATCGCCGCCGGGTGGGATCCCGGCACGGATTCGGTCGTGCGCGCATTGTTCGAGGCAATGACGCCTCGCGGAATCACCTATACCAACTTTGGTCCAGGCATGAGCATGGGACATTCCGTCGCAGCAAAATCCATCGAAGGTGTGCAAGATGCGCTGAGCATGACAATCCCTCTCGGCACGGGAGTGCACCGTCGCATGGTCTACATCACACCTGAAGATGGGCAAGACTTTGACCAAGTTGCCGCCCGAATCAAGGCTGACGACTACTTTAAAAACGACGATACACACGTCATACAGGCATCCTGCATCGATACGCTCAAAGACGTCGGGCATAGCGTGCAAATGGAGCGCAAAGGGGTGTCGGGCGAAACTCATGCGCAGAAGTTGGGCTTCAATATGAGCATCAACAACCCTGCCCTCACAGCGCAAGTGCTGGTTTCGTGTGCTCGCGCGGTGCTCCGTCAGCAGCCCGGATGCTACACACTTATCGAAATCCCGCTAATTGACCTGCTTCCCGGTTCACGTGAAGATGCGATTCGCCGTTTGGTGTAAATTTGAATAAAAAGCAACAGCCGCTCTTGTTCAGAGCGGCTGTTTTTATCGAGTTGTAGGGGGCATAAGCAACGCCAGAACCTCTTGACATTCGCTATTAAAGAAAAACGGAGAGCGCAATGAGGTTATGTGTCCACCCCATGTGGGCAATGTTACCATGAAGTATGGCTGAGTAATGTCAACCGGATTGTCCACTTGTTGCAAAATAGCAGCTATAATTGCTTGAGCATGAACACTGTATACAGTCATGGGTCCACGTAAATAGCTTCCACTTGTGAATATGGAAACAGAACCATGCGTATTGAACGCATCCAAGATTCTTTCTCGATTCTGCGCATTCACCAACTCAAGAAGCTTCGCCGCAGCACGGGGAGTCCTACAACTGATATCGTACATCGACGAAAACTGCTGTCGCCCTACATTGCCCTCGACCACAATAGTTGCGAAAGTAATAGCGGTGGTCGGTCTATCGAAAAGCATGTCAAAACGACAAAGCTCTTTCAATTCCTCATACAGCACTTCGTAGACCAAACGCAGGTCTCTTTCGGGAAGTTCAAGACCCAGCCTTTGTGTACCAGAGAGCCAACTACCCGACCATCCAAACGATCCCGACGTCGTAATGCTTCTCACTCGACTCGGAGACGGCATTTCGTTTGAAACACGCATGAAATCTTCGTTTTCTCGCAACGCATTGCTCAAGTCCCAAATATCGTAATGTCTTAAAAAAACATTACGGCGCACAGCTCCGAGATTTGTGTTGAACGTAATCGGTATAATATTGTATGTTTGAAACATCGCACTACCCTCGCCTCTTCGGATTCGGCGCAATTGTCTATTTAGCGATCTCACTAAAATCTCAACAACCTCCTCGTCGTCAAAGCGGAAGTTTTGCAAATTCAACGTCTCGTAGCTATCCCGTCCTGTGAATGTAATACCACCCATCTCGTGAATTTGCACACTACGCACGTTGTCCACATCTAATGTGCGATGGACAATGAACATATGCGAGGCAAACGTACTTGAGGCGAATGCAATGTTAATCGCCAGCACCAGTGCCAATCCGGGCAGCAGTCGGGCAAAATTCGCCACGCGTTTCTTCGAGATGAATTCGTATGCAAAGTATGTGACAAATGCAAGCGAGTAGAAGGCAACTATGCCGATAGCCATCAGAGCTAGCGTGTTGGGAGTGAGTTCATCAAAAGATGTAACGATAGCAAAGATGATCATCGCAGCGGGAAATGCCGCCGCCGTAGCAACTGCTGTACGGACGAGCAATTGCGTTCGTCTGCTCGCAGCAGGAGACGTTGCCATTTCGCTGGGTCGGCGTTTGAAGAATCTCACCGCTAGCGCAAAATAGATGACTGCCAGCACCAATGAGTAGATTATCGGACCCACCATATCACTGCCGGCGATAAGAAATCCGCCTGTGAAAGCAATGTTGTACACCGGATTGGTGATGAATGACAATGTTGCAAATCCGACAATTTCATGCACCGACAAGATAACCGCCCATGTCAACGCCGAAATCAAGGCTCGCGGCAAGAAGATTATCAGCAATGCTGTGACGATATTGGAAAACACGTTGCCCGTCACGCTCATTGCGAGCAGAACAACGGCAATCATCAGCAATGACCCCACCATTGCATACATCATTGCGAGCAAAATCGAGCCGATGTGCAGCGTGACCAATCCGAATATCGCGCCTACTCCGAGAATCGCCACCGACACCATGGTCGTTATGATAATGCTACCCCATATCCACGTAAGCAGTGCAGCAGTAAACGAGAAAAATACTGTCTCGCGCCTGTGCGGAATCGAGTGAAAGAAGTCACTGCTGTTGCGCTTGTTGAGAAAACTGAATAGCACCAGCGTAGCAAATGGCGCGAAGAACGGCATGACAAAAGCCATGCTGATATTTGCCCCTGCTCCGCGGACTTCTGTTGCTATTGCATAATAACCCAGATCACGCATATCCACATGCGAAACCAGCAATATCAGCAATGGAATCAGTATCGCACCAATCATCATCAGCGACAAGAAGAGGCTTCCCGTGAGGGTCAGCCGTCGCAGCCCCTCACGGTATAAGTTTGCATTGAAGTTTTGTTTGATTTTCACGTATACCTCCTATTCATCGAAGCGTCGCAGGCGTGAAAAATCCGAGGATTACTTCGCAATCTGAATTAAAAAGAAACGCAAAATGAAGTCTAATGTCCCAGCCTTCTATTTTGAAAAATGTCTCATTAATGTCAACCGGATTATTTCCTTGTGCCTCAATAGCAGCACGAATGTACTGCCAATAGTCTGCCACATCCATCCGGACACGATTAACTTCACCTTCAACAATCATATACATGTTTGCATGATGTATGTTAAAATATCCACCAGTAGGCCATTCGTCCCAGATACTATCACGATTATACGCATTCACCAACTCTAAAGCTTTTGCTGCTGCACGTGGCGTCTGGCAAGTAATAAAATACCTCGACACAAATTCCTGTCTGCCAACATTACCATGCACCCATAGCTCCATAAAGTGCATAGTTTCTTGATCCCATAGCCGTTCGGACAACTCGAATGCTCCGATTTCGTGTATCTCTTCACGCAGGACTTCGTATAGTATGCGAAAGTCGCTTTGAGGAAGTTGCGCACGGTCTAAAATCGGCGGATTCAAACGAAACGGCTCACGAAAGAAGTACATATCTCCATGCCATCCTTGCATTGACGTGATATAAGTCACACGACTTGGACACGGCATTTCGCTCGCAATGCGCACAAAATCATCGTTTGCACGAAATAGTTCGCACAACTCTCTTCTTGTTTCACTGCTGATTCTCAAATTACGTCGAACAGGTCCGAGATTTGTATGGAACATAACTGTGATTTGATTGCCATAGTTACGATTAAGTTGCCCGCGCCTAATTCTGCGCAATTGCAAATTAAGAGAGCGAACGAGAAATTCAATCAAAGCCTCGTCATCAAAGCGGAAATTTTGCAAGTTCATAGCTTCGTAACTGCCCGCAGTGAACGGCACATCCCAAGTTGCGCTTCTGATATTGCCGACTTGTACGCTGCGCACGTTATCTGCATTCAATTCACGATGCAAAATGACATGCTGCGAGGCATATGCGCCTGCGGTAAATGCGAAATTCAGCACAAGTACCAATGCCAGTCCCGGCAGGAGCTTTGCAAAGTTGGTAAACTGCTTTTTGGAGATGAATTCGTAGCCAAAATATACAACAGCCGCGACCAAATAGATGGCTATGGTGGCGACAATCGTTGTCGAATCGGCAAAAATATTGTCCGTGAGCATGAGAATTATCAAGATTGCCGCAGGCAACATTGCGAAAAATCCGACAGCAACACGATTCATCAGCTGCACCCATCTGTTAGGCGCAGGATTTGCCGCCATCTCGCTTTTGCGGCGTTTGAACAGTAGCATACCCGCAATAAGATAAATAGCTGCAAGCACAAATGAGTAAATAATCGGACCAACCAAATAGCCCGTATTATTATAGAAGTGTCTCGAACTTATCGACTGAATGATGCCTCCATCCAACAGCACAAATCCGCCCGAAAAAGCGATATTGTATGTCCAATCGCTGAATATCGGAATTGCTACAAAATCGGCGATATAGCCTATCGACATATTGACCAATTCGGTGAAAGCAATGAAGATTGCTCGCGGTAGATACATTATCAGCAATGCCATGGTGATGTTGGAAAAGAGATTGCCCGTCACACTCATCGCGATAAGGAAAACAGCAATCATCAGCAGTGAACCTGCCAATGCAGCAGCAGTTACGATAAGAATCGAGCCTATGTGCAATGTAATCGCACCAAGTGCTTGACCGATGGCGAAAATACCCACCGACACTGTAGTCGTAACAATAATTGCACCCCATACCCACGTGACCAGCGAGGCAAGCATCGAGACGAAAATCGTGCTGCGCTTGTGCGGAATCGAATGGAAAAAGTCGCTCGAGTTACGCTTATTTAGGAAACTGAACAGCACAAGTGTTGCTATCGGAGCAAACAGTGCAATTGCGATGGGCATTAGCAGATTAGCCAAAATCCCGTAAACTTCGAGTGGCTGGTGCCATATTGGACTATACCAACATGAATAATCATTACAATAAGAATTGCAGATGTGCTCCGCGGGCGGCATATTTTGTACGATAGCCAAAATCGGAAGCAGCACTGCACCAATCATCATCAACGCAAAGAACAAGCTGCCGGTCAGGGTCAGACGACGCAGCCCCTCTCGGTATAGCTTGAAGCTAAAAATGTTTTTCATGCGTACCTCCTACTCATCGCCAAGGATATCTTTGAAACTATATCCCTGGATGGACATTTCGTGAACGAACACTTCTTCAAGCGACAGCGGAAGTATGTCGATGAGTGTGGGATTCATCGCTTCAAGATGTGCTGTCACTTGCTCACGCTCACCGCGAACGATGAAATTGGCGACCGAACCGCGCTTTTGGAAACTTTGCAAGTCGAGCTGCTCGAAACGCTCTCTGTCATACTCGTCAGCAAAGGCGATTTGCACCTTGAACATGGTCGTCTTTAGGTTCTGCACGTCCGACTCAAAGATGACTCCGCCTTTGTAAATCAAGGCAAGCTGGTCGCATGTATCCTCAAGCTCGCGCAGATTGTGCGATGTCACAATTGCAGTCGCGTTATTCTCCACAACTTCACGCGCGATGAGGTTTTTGACCAGATTCCGCATGACCGGGTCGAGTCCGTCGAAGGTTTCGTCGAAGAAAATGTACTCCGGATTGCACGACAGCGCAAGAATTGTCGCCGCTTGCCGCTTCATCCCTTTGGAAAATGTGCCGATACTCTTCTTCGGATTCAGCCCGAACATGTCGGTCAGCTCTTTGAACTTGGCACGGTCGAACTTAGGATAAATTCCCGCATACAGTTTCGCCATGCGGTTCATGGTCGCTCCTCCGACAAAGTATAACTCGTCGGGTACATATGCCATTTTGGCTTTGATGGCGATGTTCTCGTAGACACTTTCGCCATCAACGGTCAACTCGCCGCCGTCGGTATTGTACACCCCCGTGACCATACGCACAAAGGTACTCTTCCCCGACCCGTTTGCGCCAATCAACCCGTAAATGCTCCCTCTCGGAATAACGCAAGTCATGTTGTCAACTGCGATGAACTCGTCAAACTTCTTGGTGATGTTGGTAGCTCTAATCATCTCCGTTGTCCTCCTGATAGGATTTTTCTACTATGTCCAGCAGAGCGGATTTCTCCACTCCCATGTTATGCAAGCGTTGAACAATCGCCGAATATGCGCGCTTGTCTGTGTCGATGCGTTTCTCTCGCAGAATGTCCGCTGCTCCGTCCACGATGAACGCTCCCCGACCGGGCGAAGTGACGACAATTCCGCCGTCTTCGAGTTTGGTGTAGGCTCGCTGCACCGTGTTCGGGTTTGCTCCAAGTTCGACCGACATACCTCGAACCGACGGCAACTTCGCCCCCGACGGCAACACTCCTGCAAGCACATAGCTCTCGATTTGCGCTACTATTTGCTCGTATACCGCCATTCTGCTCTGATTATCAATTTGATACATCGCTGCTCCTTTCATGGTGTATTATGATACTTAATACAGTATAACACGCAAGTGTTTGTTTGTCAAGAGGATTATGAAAATATTTTCTAGCAAAATTTTGAAAACCCTTGACAACTTTCGCCAAATATGTTATACTGATTTCAGTAAATATTCCATCGTGCGAGGAAACGCGTTATGACGCATGACTTCACCCGCAAGAAAATGAAAATACCGCTCGAATTTCGCAATAATTCGGCGATGACAGAACACTATAGGCATGCCCAAGCGCAAGAGAGTCCTGCTTTCTTGCAGATTCGGCATGCCTATACTTGTTTCGGTAATGATAGAGCAAAAATAGCTCCCGGGCGCATATGCTCCTGGTTAGTGCGCCCGTAAAATAAATTGGGAGTAAACAAAGCAGAAACAACAACATATAATATTAAGGAGTATTAAACTCATGAATGAAAAATTGAATAAAACAAACAACCAATCCGCTGTATTTGGAGTAAAAACGGCAATCGCACTCATTCTGATAGCATTTATGCTGCTGTCATCGTTAGTATATGGATTGGGATTGTTGATAAGTCCGCTGAATGCAAATGGCCCACATTCGACACAACAACTGGGAAACCATCACGAAACTGTAACGACCGGCAGAACACCTCAGGCTCCGGCTAATTTCCGTCTCTTTGGACAAGAAAACGGTCGACCCGTTCTTGCATGGTGG
>Ga0123355_10003976_pt1 | contig 21399 bp, 18 predicted proteins | sample TergutEmb28metaG_3_FD_89872 | JGI IMG/M metagenome (GOLD analysis project Ga0123355, IMG submission 89872) | Embiratermes neotenicus P1 segment gut microbial communities from Petit-Saut dam, French Guiana - Emb289 P1 | ecosystem: Host-associated > Arthropoda: Insects > Digestive system > Gut ...
TGACCGAAACATGTAGGAGTTATAACAAATTTTAAACAAAGTGATATGTTTTAAAGTATTCTATGTAAATAAATATTTTAAAAGCATATAACAGTGCAAGTAGTTGGTCCACATTTCCAATTATAAATAAATGGTTTACATGAAATTTTCTCTCATTACATTTTGACATAACATACTACATTCACTTCACAACCAAGAATAACCCAACCATTAATATAAAGACTGGTTGTGACAAATTAATACCCAACGTTTTACCTACTAAATTTCTTGGAATAAGTATTGACAGTACACTGACCTGGAGAAGTAACACATAACAGCTTATATCTAGACTGAGTACTGATTGATATGTAATTAGATCCATTAAGCCTTATATATTCCATACAATGCTGACTATGATATATTATTCCCTTTTTCATTCTATTATGAATTACGGTTTAATATTCTGGCAGAATCCTTCCTATAGTTGTAAAATCTTTAGGATGCAAAAAAAAAAGAGTAATCAGAATTATTGTGGGATGAAGGAGTAGAGATGCTCACCACAATCTATTCAAGAAACTGAAAATTTCACCACTTAAGCCACAGAACATATTTTCTTTACTCTTATTTGTAGATAATAATAAAGATCAATTTATAGTTAATTCAGAAACTTTTAGTATAAATACTATAATTCCTCTGGCTCTTCAGGAAGTGGGATGTGGGGGCATGGACTGGATTGACCTGGCTCAGGATAGGGACAGGTGGCAGGCACATGTGAATGCAGTAATGAATCTTCAGGGTCCATAAAATGCGGAGAATTTCTTGACTAGCTCCAAACCAGTTAGCTTCTCAAGAAGGACTCTGCTCCATGGAGTAAGTATAGTGTAAATACTAGACAAAGAACTAACCTCCACTTACCTCAGACAAATTTGGTTACATATCAAAATGAATCTACTACCTTGGTATTAAGATCTTCAATAGTCATCCCTCTGACATTAAAAACTTCTCCAAGAACCAAAAAAAAAAAATTAAAACAGCCTTTAAAAAATTTTTACATTCAAATTCATTTTATTCCTTAGCTTTAGACTTTAATGTTAATAAAAGAAAAATACAGATAGCTAATCATCCTATATATGACAATTCTTTATCAGTTTTAGTTCATCTATAACTGTCATGTTTTCCTATACTGTTTTCCTACTTTTATATATCTCATCATGCATTTGAAGTTTTATCTTACTTTCTATATAATTTGTAATAATGCATTCACTGTAAATCTTCTTTGTAATTGTTCTGTATGTACATTTAACTCATTTAGACTTATTCGACATCCAGTCGGTTTTTCCAACCTTATAGGATCGATTTGAACGTAAATAAATTAATAAATATTCGTACCATCGGGGCGACGCTTGTACACATACTGTTCCATCTGATAATCAACATTATCGCTCCCAACGTGCGTGCAAGCTGTAAGCATCTTCGTAACATCATCTTCTCTCAAATTCAAAACATCCAAACCTCCGGACATCTTAACCCTTCTTCAGTTACGATGTAACCTACACGCACAAACACAGAATGAGGGTATTAGTTTTTCCCGCTTCTCAATTACGATATCTTCATACAAAGTCTACCTAAACGAGTATTATGTTGAACAAGCAATCTTGTGGGATGTTACGCCGTATCGGCTGGTAAAAGTATTCCGTTCTTCGGCCACGTGTTGGTATTATACACTTATATACATGCACTGATATCTCAAACTGGAACGTAATATCGTTACCGTAAAACTGTAAAAAATGCGAAGGAAATAATTGTGGGTGACTATTAATAGGTATTCCTGTTTCACATTAGGAAATAAATATGGAACACATACCGCAATACACTCGAGCACGAGTCATCCAAATGCGGAAAGAGCACTTCCGTCTCCTGGTCAATTACAGAATCATTAAACCTTATGTACCTCTGTACTTATACTAGAGTAGCGACATTGATATTGCAATTTAAAATTTATTGGCATAATTTAAACTGAAGTCTACGGTTATTCATGAACTAATTTGCAACATGCTTCCTTTTAAATAATGAAGTGATTTCACGTAGTGACATACGCTACCGCTTATTTCAAATTTCAGGCTGTATGTACCAAAATGGCTAGTGTGTAGTACGAACAAGTAGCTGCCATTCACAGTTGCTACAGTTAAATTATGCACTGATGGGTCATATTTCATTTATTATGAAAACATACTTAGCTCTAATTAACCCATTCATGAGAGATTCAGGAATGCAATCTGGCATCTGTCAGCTAAGGTCAAGAAATATCCATGTGTGCTTAACAAAAGTATATTGAAAACACAGTAGGGGAAAGTAGCCTATTATGGGGAGGTTTCCTAATTTGGGGAAGTGCGTTATTTCACACCATGAGGTGCTGTGCTCTGTGCTTAAGAATGTAAATCATTACGCAGATGAGGTTATTAATTGTAATCACATTACAAACGGTCAGTTGTTCAAGACTTTGGTACTGGCGGGATGTCTTTGTTTTGGTGCGCTGTGAAAATTTTGCTAATCCCTAAACTGCGATTCATAATCAGTTGAAGGTAAGCTATTTTTCTAAATTAATTTAGTGCTCAGTTCTCTGTTAATTGTAATCTTAAACCCTTGATATGTTTCTTAGGTACAATTTTAGGTCCTTCTGTTTTATTCACCCATTTTCTCAAGCACCTGTTTTTGCCTATTACGGGGAGGTTTGAAGAGCCTAATATGGGGCTTCCCATACTAGGAAGTCAGTACCTTGCGAATTATTCCTTCTGGGTAAAGATGACTCAAAGAAAAAATGCAACCCCGAAAGGATGAAGGCAGCTGTTGAGGCTATGAGGAACAAGTAAATTCGCAGCTATAAAGCGTCCAGAGCTTTCAATGTAACGCAAACGACACCACAGCGTTATGTTAAAAACCGGCAGAAAAGCTCAAATGAAGCAATAACAACAAAACTGGGTAGGAAGCAAGTTCTTCCTTGTCAAGCAGAAAATGATCTGGCTGAGTACTGTCTTTTGCTGGAAAGAAAGTTTTTTGGCTTAACAATGGCAGACGTCATGCATCTTGCTTACCAACTTGCTGTAAGAAACGGAATTAAAAACCAATTTTGCAAGAGAAATGAAAAGACTGGGGGGAAGTGGTTGAAAAATTTCCTACATCATCATCAAGAAATTTCAGTTACAACCCCCACTTAGTTTTTTAAATCTATGAACCCACTACGTACTATATTTAACGTAATCCTGCAAGACGTTAAAATTGCGATGAAACCAGCATCACTATTGTACGGCACCAACAAATGAAAATATTAGGATCGAAAGGCAAGCGTCAGATATCTTCTGTTAAATCCATAGATCAGGAATCTCATGTGACAGTCATCACCTGTATGAGTCCAACTGGACACTTCATTCCTCTGTTACTTGTATTTGCAAGAAAATACATGAAACAAGAATTGATGAATGGCACATCGCCTGGATCAATCCACGTGTGTCATTCCTTGGGGTGGATATACAGTTAGATTTTCACCCCGTGGTTTCTTCATTTCATCAAACATACGAAGCCAACAAAGTAAGTATGGGATGGGAACCTATTCACACACAAGGAATCTGAATGTCATTACTTTACATTGAGAAAATCATGTTGACATCATTTTCTTCCCACCTCACAACAGCCACAGAATGCAACCCTTGGATAAGGCTTTCATGGCTCTGTTCAAACCTAGGCAAGTCATCACTGTCTACCAAATCAGCGAACAATTTGGCAATGCATACAAGCCAGCTGCAAGAGGTGAGATAGTGGCTAATGGCTTCCGGCCAACAGGTTGTTTTCCTTGTGGCAAGAACATCTACAGACCACATGATTTCCCTCTAGCCTCAGACGGCACAGATGCTGCTCCTGTGAACCAAACTGCTTTGGTGAAGACCAGCGATCAGACATTATGCAGTTCTGTTTGTATTCGCCGTTCACTTTTGCTGAGGCTCTCCAAGGAACAGATATCAGCCCTGTGCCAAGTCTGGACCTACAGCCAAATACATGTGGTGGAACAGCAAAGAAAATAACGAGTTCGCCTTACAGAAAATTTGTTGGGGCAACTCAGAAAAGAAAATCAAACAGGTCTCTAAATCCAAAACCAATCAGCTTGCATGAAATGCTCTTCTTGGTCCTTCAAAAAGACGGAAGAGAAGGGTTTGCCGGGATCCAAATCCATCTGACACTCTATCAGATTCTGATACTGACCAAGCTGTTCCTTTCGATGACAATTCAATGGAAGAACAAGATGCTGATTGTGTGTACTGTACAGGTCGTTTCTCTGAAGACCACAAAGGGAAGAATGGATACGATGTGCAAAATATTTCAGATGGGTATATGCACTTTATGCTGGTATGGAGGAAGATTTTATTTGTGAGCCTTGTCAGGGATAAACACTGTTTGTTCTAGTTTGTATCCTTTGTATTTATATTTTTCTAAATTCTGTAACTATTCTTTGTGCTTTCTGTGTAAATTATTCACCTCCCCAAATTAGGAACATGTGTGCGCCTAATTAGGGGATACAAAGCTTTTAAGGAAACGAATTTTACACACGTTTTTCTTTTCCTAATTTACAATGCTTATGTAACAACCGTCTCGTCATTAATCAAATAAAGTTATGCTTGTGTTTTGAAAAGTTTTATGACTTTTTCCTACGTTTAATAGCAGTTTTAAAAAAAAAAAAACCATAATAGGTGACTTTCTCCTACCAATTCACATTTATATTTTCTTACCATACTGAAAAACTAATAAAACAATATAAATGGAAAATATGTAATGCTGTAGTGGTACAGTTATATGCATTGACTGTAAAGAGACAATATGAACAACATACTGATAAGCTACCCAGCCTGTACGTCAGGATATTACAGTGTACTAATATGGCATTCAAAGGTTAATATGTAGGGAAAATTATGTGCATGTAAGTTAATTCTCAGAGCAAAATATATAGAACAAAATGGTAACATGAACAGCAGCTGGACCGACTGGTTATAACAAATACTAGGTGGCACACAGCCACAAGCAGCATCATGAGTAAAATGCACATATATGGCAGCAATCCTTGAAAAAACAATTCCCTATTAGTAATGGTACTGGACACAATGCAATGGCTCAGCTCAACCTGAATGCTAAAACATCATTTTCCACCGGGAACCTACATATCTCTTAAGATTCTGGGTTAGTGTCAAAGTTTACACTCCATTGTAATACCTATCTTATCATATACCATTTCTTACAGGACTAAAATTCGAACCCATAAAACAAAGAAATAACAGGCTGAATCATCAACATCACCTCCATTGACATTACTTTGTAATAAAATCCTTCTTCGACTATTATGGTTAACCATTGTTTCTAACTCACATTTGTAATGCAATATGGAAAATAAGGTCTTGTAAAACTGAGATCTCAAGTCTAAAAGGCAATTTTGTGTGTTCCTTTTTATGTCTTATGCAAAATGTATTTAGCCTGATTATAACCTGTTAAGAAGGTTGAAACATGTGTACTAATAAATACATATACAATTAGCAGTTGTGTCAACCATCATTTGTATAATTATTGCTCATAAAAGGGTTTATGTGCTGTATGAAAAGGAGCAGGTGGTGATATGTACATTAGTTTGTCCTATTCACGAGTTGGTCCTTTTCTTTATTTTAAAAAAAAAAGTCTGCTTTTTCTGTGATCATTCTAATATTTGAAGGTACAAATTGCAGTCAACTGTTTTGGCAATGCCTTTTTTTTTTTTAATTCTGCCGAGGAGTTAGTCTCATTTGTTACTTCACTGAACATTTAATGCTGATTCACTGTTCCAACAATTTACCATTCACATTTATGACCTCAGAAGATTAATGTAATAAAAAAAAGTAGTTCTTGTGACTGAGACACAAAACTGCTAAATATTGAACACATGCCCCAATTTCCAGTGCTGTTACTTGCTTATCCTGCAACACAGAGCCATTAACTTCAAACACACTTGCAGTCCAAGCTTCTTGTTACATCTCAGTGGCTCACAAAGGGGAGCAGAGTCCATCTTGAGAAGTGAACAGTTCCTCGGCTAGTCAAGAAATACCCCACATTTTATTGAACCCAAAAGTTCATTACTGTGCTTACAATAGCCTGCCACTTGTCCCATAAAGTACGTAATTTTATAAATAAAAATGTATGAATCTCTCAATTCTAAACACTAGTTCTGACACTAATTAATACTTTTAATTTAAAAATGCAGCACCTTAACATAGCAATTATAAGTTATTGAAAAGTTAAACTTAGTTTCTTTTATTACAACTGAGTTTTGAAGGTTTTAGTTAGGCTAGTGAGATTTTTGTTGCTGTTGTCTGTCCATTAGCTTATCAATTCCGGGATGAATTGAAGTGATAGCCAAACAGAGACAGTCAGAAAGTTGCAGGCGGTTCCTCTGTTATGTTTTCAGCACAGTCATAGCAGAAATTGCAGTTTTACAAAGATATGTGGTGGAAAAACAAAGAAGAATCTCATTGCTATTTTATGTAAATCTGGATATTAATTTTTCATTTTTATCCAGAATTTCGAATTACTAATAGAATTAAAAGTACTTTCCAGTCCCTTGTCTGATGAAAATTCGATAAGTTGAAGGGTTTCATCATGGGAAAGAGCTGTCTCTTTGTGTTCAATAAAAGGATTCACAATCCACATATTTTGCCTCCAGGGATCCTCATGTTCAGGATAATACTTTTCAACGACAACAACAATAACAACAACAACATCTTCAAGTGAGTTGCAATAATATCTGAAACTGAATTGTGAGAATAGAAATTGTTTTCTTCCATAATATATTCTGAGTACAACTGTTTCCTTCTGCAATCATATTAAGCCAGAGTTTGAGTTTCTTTTTGAATGGTTCGATCTTGTTCCAAGCATTAAATATTGTTGTATCTGGACCTTGAAGTTTTAAATTCAACTCGTTTTATGCTCGTTTATGTAAGAAAATATGTAACTGAGATGCCAGCCTGGCTACCCATTTCTTATCCTGGAAATAATGGGACAGGTCACTTTTCTTATCAATCAGAAACAGCTCAACTTCCTTTCGGAGTTCATACAACCTCTTGAGAAATTCACCGTGGGACAGCCAACGAACTTCCGAATGGAAAAGAAGATTTTGATGATCAGAGCCCATTTCATCGCACAGTCCTTTTAACAGCCTTGTATTTAAAACACTGTTTTTATACAATTAACAATTTTAACAGATTGAGACAGGACTTCATTCAGCTCAGGTGCCATTTTTTGGAGGCCAGGTTTTGCCTATGAATGTAGCAATGCGTTGACAATACTTCCCGCCATATCCTTAATTTTAGTGACTAAACCTGAATTCCTACCTGTAAGACAGGCAGCGCCATCAGTATAAATTCCAACGCAATTTTTCCATTCGAGACCTCTCTCTTCAACGAAACCACTCAAAACTGTGAAATTTTCACAGCTGGTAGTGTGCACAGGTAATTCAGAAACACTTAAAATGTCTTCCTTCGTGTCACTTTCATCATGGTCAATATATCGTACATACGTAAGTAAAATGCTGTTGTTCTGAATATCTGTAGATTCGTCCAGTTGTTATGCTAATAATTTCGATTTTTTTCAATGCGTTGCGTTTCTGTATCTTCTGTCATATCAGATATCCGCCTTTCAACTGCATCATTCGACAATGGGATGTCTTTCATTTTACTTGCCGCAGACTGGCCTAATACTTCATTACAAGCAGCAATCAAAGAAGGCTTAATGAGTTCTTCGCCAATGGAATAAGGTTTTTTACATTTAGCTATCCGTAATGATATAATTAGGATGCCATCAGAAGTGAAGTGTCAGTGGTTGAAACTTTGGAAATAATTTTCTTTTCTATTTTAAGTGCATCTCTTTTACGCATAAATAATTCAGTGGGTTTGTTGACTAGATAGGAATGTTTTGTGTTGAGATGTCCGTTTTAAGTCGCGATGGCTTCGTACCTTAAATTCCCAGAACAGTAGCACAAATGATACACTGAGGTTGTGGCAATTGCTCAGTGTCAGGGCAATGTAGGAAACCAAATTTTAAATAGCTGTCCAGGTATTTACGAGTGAATGCAGACCTTTTCTTGTGTGTGGTGGTAGTTTTCCCCTCCTTTTGCACATCTTGAAGATCGCTCTGTAGGCTTGACGTGGATGAATCATTATTTGTTGCGTCACAAACACCTTCAATACGAGATTTCTTTACACCAAAATTAAACAAAGTCCCTTGTTTCTTATTCATATTAAAATTTAAATATGTAGGCCTCTTAAATTAAAAAAATTATGGCACTCGGGTTTAGAAACAAGCACTTACATATTGCAATGCGAAATTGCGAAGAAAGAGTATTCAGTATTACTAGATTTGAGAACTGGATACAGACTGCCTTGATCTTCAATTTCAGTGGAAAATTTCTCTTTATATTGTCTCGCTGATTGGGCAGACATTGGCAACACATGTTATTTCGTTCAGTTTTGAGACGAGGATACGCCACTGATTGCTGTAATCGGCTTGCAGGCAATTTTTATGACCGGTTATAAACTCAGGTATTCCCTTTCCTGAATTCTGAAAGATTTCGATGTCTGAAAATTCCCGACCATTCTTGAATACTTACATGTTTAAAAATACGCAGCTTGGTCATTGACATTTAGGCGTTCTGGGTCTGAGCTTTTCGACACATTCACGAATATTATTCTCCTCAGAATATTTCCACTATAAAATATTTACTCATGAAAAATGCTTAGAAAACCAAAATTATAAATTCCAGGAGAACCTCTCGCGGCCCGATATAATTGATGCCAGGGCCCGGTACCTGGCCGCGACCCGGCGGTTGAGAAACACTGATCTAGTCCATGCTTTCTGGTCCTATTTCTTTTACATACCTTTCAACATTATCCTCCCATCTACACCAACATCTTTCCTTAGGTTTCACCACCAAAACACAGTATTCATTTCTTTTCCCCACCATGCATTCCACATGCCCCACCCATCTCATCCTCCATTGTTTCATCACTCTATTTTGGCGGAAAGTATGCATCATGAAGCTCTTTATGCAATTTTCTCTACTCCCTTGTCACCTTGTCCCACTCGGGACTAAATATCTCCCTCAGTACCCTATTATCAAACACCCTCAGCATATGTTCTACCCTCAGTGTACAGACCAATTTTCACACCCATACAAACTAGCTCCATATATTTTAATATTCTCAGTAATATTTTTGTGATGTTCCCAATGCATCATTTATCTCCATAATGCAGGACACCCATATAAAATTTGGCAGTCTCTACTCAGCAGGGGATGAAATATCATTGCTCTCTTTTGAAGCCAACAATTCGCCTTACCAATTTCACAAGACTGCCACTGGACCCAGCTCTGAGCCAATTAAATCCACTCTATCATCTTCTTCTTCCTGCCACATTTTAATATTATTGTCCCAGCTGCACCTAGTTTCTTCCTTTGAGGTTTGTTTCCCAACCATGATTTTGGGACAGTCCCCCCTGACTGAAGAAAAACTGGTGCATTTAGATTGTGCAGTACAAGCATACACTGTTCTCATTAACAACAATTTTTTACAAGACATGAACAATAAATCCAATTTTAGTCAAGAATAAACAGGAAATATGAAGGGTAGAATCTCAGTAGTCCAAATACCATCTGCTACATCTATTGAATTCTGAACATAAGGTTTTGTAAATAAAAATGAAATTAAAAGAAAACAGTGGATTAATTGCATTTTACTGAAAAACAGGTGCTGCAGTACTTGCTGACATTGTGGAAGATTTTGGTTTGGTCCAACATTAAATATAAGGTTCTCTCAGATGTCTGGATTATGGCCACATACAGTCTGCCCTTCATTCCACACAATTTGGACTTCAAGTTTACTAATGTGATTCACGGCAGTGGGCCTGAACCTTCCAGGTATTGCGGACCCCTTACAAAGTCTCACTAATGCTGCAGGTCCCATCCTCTAAATTATCTCAATGTGCATGCACCTAGGGCACAACTTACATTAACACTTATGGTTCAAATAAAACAAACAAGAAACATACCTCTCAGACACTTATCGAGTCAATACAAAAAGTTTATTATAAAAATTAGTTTACCTAAGAATAAAATTAAACTAGCATAAGCCACTCTCCCCACCCAGTTGTTCTACTAAGCATAATCTACCTGAAAATCTCTTAGACACAACTTGTGAATACCTGGTTGAGACACAGTCATATCACTGTTCCAGTCACAGCTTTGTAAAATATTAAAAATATTCAACAAAACACTTATTCCTTCTAACCACAAGAGTATCTTCTGAACCCCTCTGGCCAGGCCCTGCAGATCAATCTTTGAGGACCACTCATCTATGTCAAATTTAACGTTTATATCAGAACACATATTACAGAAAACAAGTAGTGTGGAATGATGCTCTCAAAGAGGCACTGAAGAAGATTCAAATCTTCAGAAAGGTAATATCATACACATTAGTATAGTTATCAATGTTCTGTTGCAGAAATTTGCTGCCTCCATCTCTGCAGTCCAAGAAAAAGTTGCAGTTATGGACTAACCTGCATATACAGCAGACAGCTGCCCTGCAATGTCAGTTAATACATACCATCTACAGTGTCACATTCTGGAAAACTCCTTTCTAGTGTGCAGAGACATAAATACTCCACATATTGAGGCTCCAGTTAAAATACAACAGCTGCCAATTATCACGTAACTACATACAAACATTCCATGTCTGAGATCAGAACTCTTCCCAAATTAACTGAAAAATTCACCCCTGTCATTCTTCAAATCAAAAATACCTTCCTCTAGGCAAGGATAGCTCAGCTAGTACAGTGAATAGACACTACAGGATGGACAATCCTGGGTTCAAAACTTGGCAGGGTCAGATTTTCTCTTCTCCCAAACATCTAAGAAAGGCTCTGTGTCCACCCAAACCCTCAAAAAGTAAGCATTGAAAGGGGAAGTGGCAACAGGCATGGAGCTGACCACTCACCTGCATTTAGTGTTGCACTTACAAATGAGTGATGCTACACCTCTACTAACCCTACATATCTTCATATGTGCAGATCAACTTTACTTCTTCATGTTCCAATGTGTCATCAATACACATTATGCTCTGTGCCCCATCACGACCTTCTGTACTGAGAGTCATGCTGACAGCAAAGACAAGAGCACGAATCACAATGTGACCATCTCACCTGAAGTCCAGGTTATATTACGCAACTGCAGATGGCAGTATCATCTGCAACAGGATGGGGCAGTCACTCCATCTGCTGAGTGGGCCAAATACCAGTGTCAGGTTAGCTCATGTAGACACTGACTGTACTGTCTGCATAATAATTCTTTATTTTGATCTATGTTCTCCTGCAACATGTTTTGGCTGTTATCTACAGTCATCTTCAGCCATTTTGTATACAATTACAAAGACAACACTCCAGCATACAATCACTAGGAACACTGACACAGTCCACTGTGATATATTAGGATAATTTAATGACATACAGTCCACAGATTATTATAGCAATGCAGAAATAAGACACAATGTACATGCAGGTATCAAGATTTTCAAAGTGCTGTGACTGAAGATTCCATTCTTATGGCCTATGGATACTGTGTAACTGACATTCTGAAGGAATGTAGTGTTGTCAAGGGCACAGATTCTTCTCAGACATCCTGACCCTTGCAGATGCAGGCACTACATTCCCTCAAAAAATCAGAGAAACAAGGCCTGTAACATGGAAGAATGGGATCCTTGGGAAAGAACATTTCAAATGCAAAGGATTTTATACACAAATTAAACTTTAATATAGAACGGTTACATCATCATCTAGGGAAAATCTCTGGAATCCCACTGTTTAATTTTTTGTTAAGTACATGGCAATGTACAGTTGTAACACTGTATGAACTGCCTGAAGGTAGCCTAAAGGCCACTACATGTTACAAGAGAGCAGAGATCAAAAATGTTCAGGCAGACTGCCTACTTAGGTGTCTACATTACCTCTAAACCACACATCAGATGTACCAATTACAATTTGTCTGGGCAGCTGTTCATATATCTATGGATACTTGAGTAAAGAAAAACAAACTTGATGCACAACTTATTCTTAGCACATTTCATCAACCTCTACATGTTTCGGCCATATCTAGGCCCAAAACATGTAGAGGTTGACAAAATATACTAAGAATAAGTTATGCATCAACTTTTTTTTTCTTTACATGATTATATCAAGATGCATGGTAAACAAAACATAAAAAAAATCTAGATATGGTACCATACAGATTGTATGTTCTAAGAGGGTGCAACAAATTGCACAATATAAAAGCAACAGCTGTTTGCTCACAATACACCCACAACTGAATTAAAATGTTAACATTTATAATTACTCACAAAAAGGAGTTATTATTGCCTGTAAATCTGACCATCCCACATTCTCAGTCATTTTGACTCAAGCACCAGTCTTGTCTTGCAGTACATGACATCATTGGTTCAGCTGACAATCTTTTCACATAACAACACAGTTAACCATGACTCAGGCAGTAATTACTTACCAGCCTCTCAGTAAAGAGGCCCCATATTCAATCCCAGGCCACACCTGTAGGATTTGTACAGCCAATATGGCACTGGGACAGGTTCTCCTCCAAGCACATCAGACATCTGTCAGTATTATTCCACCAATGCTCCACACTCACTCACACATCTATCACTGACACTGTAGCATCACAACAATTAACAGTGTTATTAAAATATACTTATAGTATTTTTTAAACAGCGCAAGTAAGCTGACCTTAGGAATGGCAGCTGATCAACATGCAAAACATTTAGTTTTCTGGTTTTGAACAAACATTTATATTGAACACATAACCAACCAGAAAGAAATGGCATTTTATATTTGAAAATTAGGTAAGCTGCGTGGTACACGGAAGTGGCTGTAGATGGCGTTCAGTGGAACTGGAGTGTGTTGGAAACTGGGGTCTGCTACCAGAGTTAACATTGCTGGTTCATGGCACAGTTTGGTGTTTCAAGACATACAGCAAATACTCTTAAAAGGAATGCCTACACACAATTACATAAGTTGAGTACAGAGCAGATTATTGTCATTTTTTCTCCAAATACTGAGCAGCACCCCAAACAACACCACAGGAACATACCAGTTTCGAGCCACAAACTTGAAAAAGGAATTTTCTGAAGACAATTATGTTTACCACCTTTAAGTTCACTTACTGTAGCAATCCGCCGCACAGTGCGAATGATGGCACGCGATTTCAGCAACATGTGTAGTAGTAACTGAACACAACTGACATCAAGGAAAATTACATTCTACTGAGCACATTCAGTGATGGTTTACTTACTTAATTACCATTTATCAGAGTCCTTCTTGAGAAGCTAACCATTTCTCTGCTAGTTAAGTAATTCCCCACATATTGTGGAGCCCAAAGGTTCATTACCACATTCACAAGTGCCTGCCACCTGTCCCTATCATTCGGTGATGGCTCTTACATCTAATCATTTCTACCCAACCAACCACCCCCATGGAAGACTCCTTCCTGAGATCCTGAGTTTCTCACTCACCCAAGAAATTTCCTACATTTTATGGAATGTGAAGGTTCCATATGACTAACACAAGAGTCCACCATTTCTATATATCCTAGCCAGACTAACTCACTCCATGCACATCATTCCTATTTCTTTTAAGACCCTTCGTAACATTATCCTCCCATCTATGCCTAGAAACTTCATGTGGCCTCTTTCCTTCAGATTTACTCACTAAAACACAGTGTGTACTGTTTTCTTCCATACATGCCACGTGTCCAAACCCATCTCACCCTCCTTGATTTGATCACCCTAACAATAATCTGTGAGCAGCAAATCATGAAGCTACATATTATTCTGACACCCAAACATCTTCCTCAGCACTCTATTCTTGAACACCATCAGCCTATGTTCTTACCTGAATGTGACTGGTAAAGCTTCACTCACACCCATACAAAACAGCAGGAAATTTATGCCCGTTATATTTTCACTATTATACTCTCAAGACAGCAAATGGGAAGACAACACATTCTAGACTAAATGGCAGCAGGGGCTCCCCCAGTTCAACCTGCTCTTTAATTTCTTCATGCATGCAATTCAGATTTGCTAGAGTCATTCACAAATATATCAAATTACATCAACATTATAAATAGTTTTGGAGATGAAGCATGTGGACGGACAAATATGAATTCCACAAAACGGTTATTTCATACACTAAACATCTCTCTGCAAATGCAATGACTGAAATGATAACACAGGCCAGTCCTACTAAATGTATCTTTCTTAATGGGACACTTGCCGTAGATTTTCTCAAAGCCTTTTAAAGAACCACAGGACAGGGACCATATTTTACCTGACAAATATCACTTGCCAATTTCTGCTGCTACTCTACCCATGCGTGGACAGCTGAGTAGGCTTCAATAATATATGATATGGTTTGGCAATGACAGTTGTTGGGTAAAACAATGACCCCCACATTACGACAAGCAACAATTCCCCACAGCCCAGATACCAAAGCACATTTTGCTCATAATGCACAATGTGCAGCTTACAAGACTGTTCAGGCTATACATCCAATTCAGACTGCAATTAACAAACACACAGTACAGTTTCAGTGTTCATCATTAACTGGGAGGGATAAAACTGTCACAAACTCCGCAAATTGTTGTCAATATAAAATGCTTATTTGGTTCCAACAACATATGACACACAATAACACGAAATAACCTGAAAAAGCAAAAAAAGCAACAGATGTTATCTTTAATAACACACAAACACTTTTAGGGAGCACGAAGCATATTAAATGACTGATGGAGTCTCAAATCAATAAAGCAAGAGAGCAGCCATCCTCACATAATAAAAACACAGCATGACGGAGCTGAGAGTGATCTGTGCAATAGCAGCAGTCGAGGAATGGCTTACCAGCCATGTAGAATTAATGACTCATTGCAAAAAGTCACACAGTGAATGTGGGGTACTGAAAGGGTAATGACAAAAGGCTGAAATACTGAACACCGAGGTTCATAAAATCTAAGACACAGGGTACTCACTCTGAAGCTCACAACATAACACTGTGAAGGGATAAACCAAGTTTTGTCTCCAGAACATTACACAGTATATTTTAGCAAACTATACATATCAATTGCAATTACATGTGCCTGTAATCAGCTTAACCCTATTACAATGTGGTCTCCCTAACAGATCCACATTCTCATGGAAACAAACAGCAATTAAGCCACCTTAATTACAACTGACTCTCATGTGCTGTGTGCAGTTCATGCAATGGTCTGTGATAACACAACACAACATACTTGCCAACCAGAGGTGGCAACTGACGGTCAACGGATAAAATACAAACTAGCCTCCCTCAACACTTCAACTTTCTGACCTCGCACTGACAGGAGGACAATCTAAACAACCTCCTCGGAACAGCAATATAAAAATTATGGCCTGTATATTCAAATAAAGCTTGATCAACCAAAGGTCTTGCATCTTGCAGTTTGTTTCCATCATTCTGTTTTATACACCACCAACTGCAGGGCACACAAACTGTTATGACTGCTTGTAGCAAGCAGTGCACAAAAGGAAATCAGAGATCTGAGGTTCTCTCAGTGATGTTGCTGAAAATTCAGTTCTTCTGAAATATAAATGGTATGTCATTGGGCAAGCAGTGCCTTCTATCTTCTGGGTCAAGCAGTCGGACAAGACTTGGGACTCCTTGGCCTTGAAGACAGAGGGTATTACAATCCTTTGAAATGTCAAGAACTACTCTCCTGAAATGCCAGAAGACCTGAATCTTCAAAATGAAATCAGTTAGTAGAGCAAACAAAGACATTATTACAACATTATACAGCATTCCTTTGCATTGTCTGTTTTACAATTTCTGACAGATAAAGGGAGAAAAGAAAATATACATATAAACTTAAAACTGACAAAAACAAAATTATACATCTCATAAAACTTAAGCTGTTGTATTGTCACTGTGTACTTTCACAAATTATAACTGATTCAAAAACACCACAGTACACATAATGGAAAACCAATTTATTCCATTCTCCTATCCATTCTGCAGTTTTGAGGACAACAATTAATATTAGCAGAAATAACTACAATTACAAAACAGTCATTTCACTATGTCAGTTCACTCAGTACACCCTACAAAACAGAAGAACTTTTTGGCTATCAGAAACACATACAGCATTTACATATCCTTAATACCACCAGTAATGACCTACTTTGTTAAAGTATAAAATAGTTCAAAATACATTAAAAATATCCAAGTACCTTTGCTGTACATATATTCACTGTCTTAACTGCATGGCAGCATTTGTACATACCGTCTTTGTCAGCCTTGTTTACTTGATCAGTATCATGAAGTATCCTAACCACCAGGACCTGCCGATATGCACACTAAATGCCAACGCCAGATGTAGGTCCCCGGACATTGGCTTTCAACGTGTGCGGCAGCGGAAGTGGTCTTACATACACAGGTGTCAGGTTTGTACTTTGCATGTCTACTGACTGTTGGCTGACAACTGATTTGTCTTGTTATGTGCACTGCGCAAGTTTTTAAAATCAGTTACCCTATACATCTCGTTAGTTTAACTTATTCTGTAACAATTAAAATCAAAGCAAACTACATACTTAAATACAACTTCATAGCAAATAAAATAGCAGAGACTTCATTATTAAAACACTTCATTCTATTTCATGATATAGCACAAAAAAAAACATATTTTTAAGACACATCATAAACCTCTTCTCTTCCAAAAATAAGCATCTTGAAACTGGAAACCAAGACACACCTCTTGTTCTACACTGTGGCAACATACCACATCCATTATGCTTGCTCATGTCACGGTTTTCTCCATACTCAAAGCACCATGCAAAAAAAAAAAAAATATAGTTTATTATGTGATTACATAAATACAATGCTTGCAGTAAATGCTATTTTCATGACCTGCAATCTTGCACACAGATGGGTGTGTATTAAATGACAGTTCTTCACACTTAGTGATCACATCAAATCATCCCTGCAATCACAGAGACCTGGATGGTCCTCTATACTAGTCTAAACATTGGTGTGTCACAAGGAAATTCCTTGTGTAACATGGAAGGATTAAAGTGCTACTGGACACATTTAATAAGCTGTAATTACTTAACTTCAGATAAAGAAAATACAGTACAGACTCAATGTTCATGAGTAACTGGAACCAATGAAAATGCCACAAAATCAGACGCAATTTTTGAAATAAAACAAATATTTGCTTTCAGGAACTTATAAGATGCAAGTAATAATATAAAATAAGTTCAAAAAGGCATACAAATCATGAATTTTAATTTCAGTAACAATGCAAAACAGTACCTTGTACACCAAAGTTAAGAAGCATGAAAGCAATGAACCTTACTTCATGAAAGAAGGTCTGATGGGACTTACAGTGATATGCATAACAGCAGGAGAGTGGAAGGAAGCCAACTGTCTCAAAGCAATTTGCTGGAACCAGTCACAACAGGCTGAAATAACTGTATAAAAATGGGCAATCACAAAACATTGGAACACCAAACATTGAGGGTCACAAACTTCAACATTTTATCATACTACACACATTTAATGACAAACTGCCCTGTCTAATATGCAATGCTGAATGCCAAACACCACAATCTTAAAAATTACACACCCAAAATGCATTCCTAGCTTGTTCTTACTGCATATCAAGAGCACACACGCACGCACGCACACTCAGGCGTGCATGAACACACTCATCAGGCCTGTAGCCAGACCCTGAATACAGAGGGTGCATATATGTACATACATTTATATACATATATAAAAAACGAGTATACATATGCTGTGTGTGTATGTGTGTGTGTGTGTGTGGTATATAAAATATACATAAGCCTAAAAAGCACCTGTGTCAGGCACAAAATCAACACTTTAAATTACATAATGCATTCTACAACATTGCACACAATATTCTGCACATACATACATACATACATTTCTGAAAATTAGGCAACACGTGGCTACGGTAGGGTGTCTCACGTCTTTTGTTGGGCTGATCAGCTTGTTTGTCTTTGATATTTTGCTGCTCCTAGTGGGTGCATCCAGATTTGTAGTGGGGGAATTGCATCCAGTTGCACCCTCCAGGTGATGGGCCTGAAACATACACACGCACGCACGCACACACACAAAAACACTGAATGATTCTACACCTTCACTGGTCTTGATGTCCATCCCTGAAGGCACAATTCTGCTGTTGACAACCAAATCATACACCCATGCATACAGCCCCTCAATTTTTGACATGTCATTAAGCTTCACTGATAAATTTACCTAGAAGCTTTCAGTATGAAGCCCAAGCAGTTCAGCAAAAACCATTTAAAAGATATGGAAATGAAACATACAAATGCAGATAGAAAAGCTGATGACATGTTCACCCACATACTGCAAGTGTTACAGCTCCTTCATTATGCACACACCACCTCAAATTTTGCAAAGTGCAAAGTAAAAGTTGATATCACAATTACATCAAGGCTGAAGCCATAACACCATGCCCAAATGTCAAGCAAGTATGTACAAGATCCTTCCTTCATCTGACAAGTATTATTTGTCATTCCCACCACTACTATGCCATATGTGGGAGCTACAACAATTGAGCAATGTCAATTTGATACACAAGCTAACAGGAAGTGACAATCAATTATTGTCAGATAAAATAAGGACCCTACAACAATTTACAGTTTAGTAACTCAGCAGATGATCACTTAATATAGATAAAAACAGTCTAGTATCTTTAATTTTGTAACAGTACCAATGAAACTACATTTCTGCAATACATATTGTAGTAAGAAAGTTTTGGTTCAATGTGCTTGATAGAGTTCTGACAATAATGCTTTGTGAAATTCATTGTGAGAGGATACACAATCAATAATCCAAGCATAATAGTGTCCAAGATGTTTTACACTACATTGCATCTTGTAACATTACTTAAATACTGGTCATACTACTCCACCAATTCCAAGATGCTCCGATTACAGTTCATGAGTAGCATCAGGCTTACGTTCTGTCAGCATGGTACTGAGTGACATATGTGGCTGGGAATAAGCCTGTACGAGCACCAATCTCTCCATGCCACCAATGCTGATCGGTGCGTTCTCTTACTGTAATCACATCGCCTCGTCGAAACTCTAACTCTCCAGGCTCCTGTGGTGTGAAGTCGTACAAAGCCTGAACTAAGCACTGGAAAGTTAAAAGTAATAACACATTTAGACACATCTGCAAAGCAGAATGTTAATTACTACTTCACTCAAAATTTAAGTTCCTCCTAGCAGCATTGCTGAAGATTCAAGTTTCCTGGGATGTGACACTGTCACTGTGGGTACTGTTCTTGATGTTTCCAACAATCACAGTGTCATCATCTTGATGATCAAGCAGTCCAAGATGGGCCTGAAGATACAGCACAATAGTTCTTTTAAATATCAGGAACTATACACATGACAACAATGTCAAATTGAGGAAAACTTGCCTCTTAAAAATACCACTCCTCAACCATCCATTTTCCTAACATTCTCAGCATATAATGATGAAAATGCCTACTGTGTCTTTTAAATTCATAAGCTATTTGTCAAACTCTGATAAATTCAGTGCACTTCAGCTCCACTAAATCTGGTGAACGAAACACATTTTCAGTAAGGAAGAGCTACTTGGCTCTGCTCAACAAACCTATCAGATTGCTTCATACTGCTCTATAAATGTGGACCAAAAAAATATGCTTGATCATGCTGATATAAAATTAGCTACAAAAATCTTAAAGTATTGACAGTCCCAAGTCTACTTGCATGTGCTGCTGCATAGGTGGAACTATTCAGCCAATGACAGAGCAACACATACAAAAACACCTGAATTTTCTAACGAGGGTGAATATTAATGAAAACTGGGGCAGTTAAACTCAGCCAGAAAATGCCAGTCTGAATGTGCATGCAGCGCTGCATAGATTGGCTATACACCAGTGCTGCACAGGTTTGTTTTACATGTAGGGCTGCACAGTTTGGCTACACAAGCAGCACTGTATAGTTTGGCTGTACACGCAGCAATGTATGTTTGACTTTACACACAACACTGTATAGTTTGGCTTTACACGCAGCACTGTATGATTGGCTTTACACAGAGCACTGTATAGTTTGGCTATACACGCAGCACTGTATATTTTACTATACACGCAGCACTGTATGATTGGCTTTACATGTAGCACTGTATAGTTTGGCTACACACACAGCACTGTATGTTTGGCTATACATGCAGCACTGTATAGTTTGCTTTCATGCCAAAGCCTGTACATATGTGTGGCCATCCCAACTTACTACTCATCACCTCAGGTCCATCACTCACTTCAGTCTAGGGTTTAGTGTAGGAATTTATGGAGCCATATAAACATTACACATTCATACTGGGTGCCACCAATAAATAACTTCAATGCACATTCTATCAATAAATCAACAAACACATTACAATAACCATGATAATGCTGACACCAACTGCTCAAAGTCATTCAAACTTGCTTACAAGTGGCAGCCATCAACCATGTATTACAAGGACATAAACATATTCTTTTACTTCAGTTTCAGCTGATTACTGATGCAGTCATGATGTGATGTTTGATTCTGTAATAATTTTATGACCTGGTAAATAACAGTAACAGAGAACATGGACAAATCAGCACAAGTCTTTCTGCTATTTCAGGGTGAGTCTTTGCCACCCCACATATAAAACATACAGTATATCTCTAAGCCCACATTCTTATAATGCAATGAAGTTAACAGCCTGAATCATCAGGCCATGGACAGCATCTTCTCACAAGTGTAAAGATGGTAACACCATGAATTAACTTTCAGCATTACTTTTATGTGTACAGTGCAAAATGAACTATTTTAGGAAATTCCATGTCACTTCAACTAAGAACAGCACTACCATATTTTCCTTATAGCAGTAGAAAATAGAATTCACAACAGCAACCACTGCAGACTGATATAACACGAAACAGCTTCAATACTGAACTGAAGCAGCCATCACAATTCATGACCACAACACAACAATCATCAGAGTATTCAATACACTCACCTCCCCAGGGACCATATCTCTCAGCTTCACATCCTGCGACCTCGAAACTGAAGCAGTCCGATGATACTCTACTAATTCATTCAAGCTGTTAAATTTAACAACCCAAAGGAAGAATTTTCCTTGGGCATCGCGCAGTACCTTGAAATGCTGCACGCCATCTGAGCATCTAAAAAAAAAAAAAAAAAAAAAAAAAAAAAAAAAAAAAAATTCAAA
>Ga0123355_10003977_pt1 | contig 21394 bp, 17 predicted proteins | sample TergutEmb28metaG_3_FD_89872 | JGI IMG/M metagenome (GOLD analysis project Ga0123355, IMG submission 89872) | Embiratermes neotenicus P1 segment gut microbial communities from Petit-Saut dam, French Guiana - Emb289 P1 | ecosystem: Host-associated > Arthropoda: Insects > Digestive system > Gut ...
AAAAAAAGGCATTACACATACAGCTCGGACTACGATCTACAGGTTTCACTTCAAACAATTTAAATATGACGAACACTACCTGAAACTTGATCCCTTCCTACTCTGTCATGTGAATATATTTGCATCTGCATCAAAGGAAAAACGAAGTTCAATGACGCATTAGAAATGCAGAGATTGCACTCGGATTATACGTGGAGTATATCTTTCCACACTGCTGCATCACAGCTGTTCCTCAAACCGTCACCGGAGTCACAGATTTTGTGTCAGTGCGAGCGCGTAGTCAAAGTTTAAAATGTCATGTAATATTCAAAGGCCTATCAGAAGTGCACAGAGTCAGTATTTATCATATAAATGTCTGCAGGTTTAGAAGAGTTTTTTTCACGATCAGAATGTCGCCATCAGAGAGAGAAGAGAATGGGGTAATTTAGAAAATTACGGGGAGGAGTCTGTGACATTCAAATTGGAAAGCTCCAGAAATCATTGGGTGAAAATGAGACAAATCGCTGACAAATCCATTCTGCCGGAACTCGATGCTGTGACTTTCTGAATTTGAGCCAGACGGAATGTGACAACACAGTTCGCAATCAGGGGCAATATTACTCCTTTAATCAAGGTTTAGTGTGTACAGAATAACGATCTTTTACCAAGCTGGGCCCTTTAATGAATTTCCTCTTTATGATTAGGGATACATATTTCGGATTTGTTTCAGATTCCATAGTGTAAGCCTTTCAATTTATTTCAAAGGTGCACTTTGCAGTTACTTGGCTGTGCGAATGACAAAGGGAGAGGCCACAAATAGTTCTGCGGTCACAACACTGCAACGAACAGGTAGCCTAATTGAATGCTATAAATATCATCGACGGGGTCACAATGAAGTTCTGTTTTAAATAGGTGTCCTAGCTCAGGGTTTGCGATGCTGAAGGGGTTCCAGTTACCGAGCCGAGAAACTTCTGCAATTGCATTGTGAATCTGAGTAATTACGAAGAACTTCTCTCTGCAAACTTACATTACGAAAACGGTACTGAATTCTGACCTATATCAAATATTGTACGAACAACAGAATCAAGTGTATCAAAAGGAGTAAACTAAATACATTCTTCGCTGGAAATGAAAACTAATGTATTAAAATAATTATAAAGAACTTTATGTTGCTATTCATTCAAATGCTGAGAATCCATATCGAAATAATTCACCTCCAACGCCAAGTTTCCTAAACCACAGCCCTACGGCTAGCGGTTTTGACCCTTAGAAGTTCTGTCTCTGTTAGTCATAACATTTAACAGTCACGTATTTGAGAACCCTGATATTTTGGCTTGTAAAAGTAACGACAAAAGTGTTCCGCTATTTTGTGTAAGACCATAAGGGAGATAAAAGAATGAATTTTATGGAAAAACGGTGTGAAAATGTAGTCTAAATTTGATCGAACGATCTCACGCTTGGTTCCGAAAGTGAGTTCAGCTACTAACTGTATAAAGTTTTCGGGTTACACAGTCACGGAGCAAAAGAGTGAGTTACTGCAGATACAAAAATACTACAGATTAAATCGAGCTGAAACACCAAATAAGTCGATGAAGAAGAAAAAATTACGTGTCCAAATACCCACAACCTAATATGCCAAAATCTTGTGGCACAGAAAGAGATATATTTGTTTATATTTATTCGAATAAAAAACTAAATAATGTCACAAATATTACATGGCCAGAATGATAATATAGCCTAGGTGACTGCATATCAACAAGATACATGAAACACAGCGAATCGGATAATTATTATCGGCTTGTCGCTGGAATCAGGAAAACCTAGAGGTAAGTAGGAAAATGTGCTAATATTACACTGTATCTTAGAGAAACCGGTTGGCAGCGTGTGGGCTGAATTATCTGGCTCGGGACAGGAGACAACCAAGGGCTCGTTTGAAAATGGCAATTAAACCTTCGGGCTCAATAAGTTATCTTGAATAGACGAGCGAATTTCTATAGTAAAACCAACCAGATGCATCAGTGTCTCAAATTTATTTTATTGGAGTAACACTCTACATGTTTCGGACGGTCTTTCCGTCTGTCATCAGAAGTTAAAGACTGTACATACTGCAACAGGTATACGCCAAACAGATACTGCCGACTGCTTGCTAGCGGGAACGAGATGGAATCCATCTCTTTCCCGCTAGCAAGCAGAAAGCAGACAGCAGTATCGGTTTGACATATGCCTGTTGCAGTATGTACAGTCTTTAACTCCTGATGATGGACGGAAAGACCGTCCGAAACATGTAAAGTGTTACTCCAATAAAACAAATTTGAGACATTGATGCATCTGGTTGGTTTTACTATAGAAATATATTATGATGCACGGCCCTATGAACGTCAAAGATGAGCGAATATTAGCTTCTTTAAAAGGGCTTGACTCGATAAAGTAGTGAGCTCACATTTGGGTCAAACTGGCGAATATAACGAATGCATTTGAAAACGAATTCGTCTAGAATATGACTTCTGCTCATACGGAAAACTGACGAAACTAAGAGCCATACAGCTAAGTATACCCCAAGATATTTTGAGATAATTTCTAGAGAAATCGAATTCCTCAGTGCTTCGAAATCTCCAAATTTCAAACAGCCAAGAACTATTCAGATCTCATTCGCGATAAGTGATCGTGTTCGTACACCTATAAAAGCTATAGGACCCACGAGATAAAAACACACGTGTGTACTACTGAGTGTTTTACGCGTGTCCCCTCTAAGACGTTAACAAATCATAACCAGAAACTGAAAAGGTACCTTACATGTGATACTTCTCACCGGGAATATTTTCTGCATCCACAGTTGTGCCATGTTGCAATGGTTTACTGAAGTAATGACGTTTATGTCAGGTATTCGACACCTCTACAACTACTGCTGCAAACGTGAGCGTGTTTGTGTTCATATCTTCTCTGGTATTATGCTGCAGTTATACGTAGATACTGACGTTTCGTTAGATCGTATTTCCCTCATCGTCGGGATCAAGCAAACTAGTATGAAATACAACCATTTTAAACGTCGGGAACTATAACCGGGACACGACGCACCATCTCGAAGGACTTAAATCTTCGTTATAACCTGTTTGTACATGCAAACTAGTCTGCTTAAATATTTGCGATTTAAAATCACCGAAAGTGCCTGTTTTAATTCACCAACCACAGCAGTGTTTCGCTTAAAAATGCTGTGGTCACTACTATTTGTAAATGAACGTATTATGGTTTTCCTGACTACATAATTAGTGAAATTAAAATTTAAAAGAAAATATGGAAGTCTAGTAAGGTGAGAAACTGAACAGCAGTGACATCACTGGCATTCCATTCCTTATAACAGATGACATACATGGAAATACACGCCGGTATCCCAGCAACATGACGGTCAGCATTATGAAAACAAAGGCTCACCTGGACCAATAAAGCCGTAAGAGAATTATAGCTACTAATACATTTAGAGCAATTTCATGCAGTGCTTTTCTGATAACTAGATGAATGGAACACTAACATGGCAACAAAAAAACACCTCTCTGACACGTAGTTGATTCCAAGTCACTCGACGAACAGTAAGAAGAAACCTTTCAGATATGTGACATTTTCTAGTCCCTTCAGTACGGTTTTGGTAGGTGTTACGTAGTAATGTCGAGAGAACAGTGTCGAACAGCAAGACTTGCATCGCTACGTGGCTGCATGTGTACGTCTCAGAACAGATGGAAAAGCCGAACCTATCAGCGTTTGGCGTCGGGATCGAAGTTAGATATAATAATACGTAATATGGTATGGAGACAATGATAAAAGTGCTAAATGGGAAATGCGTATTCAACGACATATGAAAAGTACGGAATAAAATTTAAAGAAATCTCCCAGACTACCTCTCTATACCTTAACATAAGCCAGCATCTTCATATAATCTAATAAACGCATACAGCCGGACGTAAGTTCATGTCAACTAAATAATTATAAAGCAACGCAAGCAAAAACAAGCAGATTTATGAAGAAGCACGTGTGGGGGCCAATCAGTTGGAATGCGAACGTGGCATACGACACCGTTACTGAAGAAGACGCTTTTGAATCGATGATCTCTCTGTCGAACGTGTTCCGTAAGCGGATAAATCCGGAACCATATAGAACCGAAAACCGACGCCAATGCCTATACCTACGCCAGGCTTCAAATTTGGCTTCGACACTGACAAAGTGACATGTTACGGGACCAATTACAACGTAGGCGTCTACGACACGACAAACTTTACCAAGACGTTCTTCTTTACTTTCAAAACGTCGTACTGTTTCGGGGTACACTGGTAGATATAATTCCACCCACGGCCGTGAGAAAAGTACAGTCCTCTCTATGCTGATTTTCACAAAACTCAAAAGCGCTCAACAGAATTATGTGAAAATTTCTTTTCAGGAACTTCACTCAAATCGGACAATAAATGTGGAAATGCCGAATAGAAATTACTTTACGCTCCTACTTAAGGCAAGAAATTCACTGCTACAAATTTCACAAACTCATAATGACTCCATAAATGTTTCTGGGCATATTCTGTACCTACTTTCTTCCATATGAGATAAAAAATGTGGAAAATATCGGTACAAATTCATTTAAACCCTCAAGTAAGTTACACCTTTAACTATGCCAATCGACTTTAACGAAACTCACGGTTGCATAACAGCGGTACGAGAAGATACCGGATTTCATCCAAATCGGTCACGAAATATGGAAAGTTTGGGTACACAGTCATCTCCGCCAAAAAGTAAATTATGTCTGTCAATGAGCCGATTTCACGAAACTCTCTTTTATCCTACGTCTTGTACAGAAGTTTTGCACAAAATTTAAAGAAAATCCACCAAACGATTCAGTTACTTCTACTACGTCTTAGATATATGGACGGGTTCTCTACATTTGGACTTTTACTTCATTAAAAAACACTTGAAACTAAGGGATCTGTATCAGTCTTAAATTCTACGCCCTATCCCACACTGGCCACAATTTTTAACACATTCTAACTTAACCCATCTCACCGAAAATGCACATAAACTTATTACTGCGCAGACGCTTCAGATGTGAAAAGTGCATTATGGAACACCTTCATTTCAGTAGAATACTAATAACCCGGATTCAGACACAATCACAAATCGACACACACCTACACTTGTGCAGCCGGTGTAGAAATTACCTCCGGCAACGAGAATGTGTTCTTTTTCAGAGACAATATTGACCATCCGTTAATACAATAGACAGAGTCTACGACGCGTATAAACTAAATCAACAACGACTTCAAATATACATTATACCACATAACCTCACCATTTGACCTGCCCTCATCGAACAATATAACCTAACGCAAACTAACAATATAAACCTACCAAATCCTTGCCAACTTCGTCATCTAAACCTATGTCTGGCAAAAGAACCCACACGGATGAACAAGCACCCTAATTGGAAAAAGCAGGTTAACTAGAACAATTCAGCCACGTGTTTATACCATCACAGACGCTTCGGAATCGAGAATCTTCTACGACCTCTCCTAATACAAGAAGCCACAATAAGGCAGAAATCCATATCGACGCCTATACAAACACCGGTTTCGAATTTGTTTCCGACATTGGCCATGAGTTACGTAATGAAAACGGTGACAAAATAATGTCAATCGCGCTGGGAACTAAAAGAGTAGTCCTATCACACACTAGCATAAACTTGTTGAACCTCTGTCGACAAACTCATTATAAACCACACAATACTACAGAGGAACTGAAGTATGGGAACAGGCCAACGACGCTTCACAGACGCAGATGGTCCGCAATCAAGGAATGCTTTGTACAGTCTTTCAATATATGACATAAAACCCGGATTCACAAAAAATTAAAACTGTACTCCGATGTAAACAATGAGAATATGATACGAAGTAATAGTAACAAAATACTGTCAGAGTGCACGCGTAGGCGACACGTAGAAACAGAGAATCAATTCCAACACGATGTCGCATTATTCTAACCTTACCACGTCTAACTTAACCTTGCCGAATCTAATAATGAACTTAGAAAGTATACGTTGTCACTTCTTCAGTAGGCTGCACTTATTGTTGCATTAACATCAGGGGAATGTTGAATGCATTTTAACTCTCTACTGAAATAATCCATTTCATACTACTAATGGTTAATTCTGTATGTCTTGTGACTTTAGAATCAAACTTTTAACTCAAGTAATGGCTAATAAATGTTCAATTCTGCTTTGTCTAGTTATGTATGAATGCCCATTTTTTCTCTCTCTCTCTACTCCCGTCCAGGCGACAACATGATACTTGATACCACGGTTGTGGGGCATTTGGCCGGACTGTATTTCTAAGCAACAGTTTGAGAACATGTTTTATTTGACCGTAATGAATCGTCTAGTGCTAAACAACATTGTTTAGCGCTCAAGAAAACCTACAAAATATTAGCGCTACATATACAAAACTGATTACATACGATGTGCCAAAACCTCACATTGTTCAGTGGATCGCTACGCTGCTAAAGCAATAAAGAAATGTACGAACTACCATCACACTCTTAACGTCTTCTTCGTTCTCCCAAACATTCAACACAGCCGTCATGATTCTTGCGGTAAATATGTGGGACGTAAAACTGCAGTAACGAGCAACTATTCCGTAATTTATAACGAAGTGGGGTATGGGGATAACCTACGGAAGACAGGTCGCGTTTTCTGGCACTGCACCCAATCTCTGCCTTACAGCGTGCTGTGACGTTCGTAGAGATTTCAGAGTGACTATATAAATGGCAAACGGCTACAGGGCCATGTTTAAAATTTCACTCTTACTTCTCAGCTTACAGTTTTCATTATAAGTAATGTACGATGATTTCAAAAGAGTCAAACTACTCAGAAAACACAACACACAATTCTAGGCAGTGTAATAAGAAAATTCTGCTGCTAATACGCTTTTTCATCAACAGACTTCACGATTATAAAAGTGACCCCGTTATAGGTCCGGTGTGGCCCAGAGGGTGGGTACAGTTATAGCTCTACTCTTCCATGACCGTTGCACTAGAAAGGGATGAGTGGTCAGCAGCACGTCCTGGCCGCACTTTACCCCCGGGAAAGACTCGGTACCCATTTTACAGGAGGCTGGGTGGACCTTAGGGCCGGTCTGGACGGGCGGAAAATCTCGTCCGCACCGGAATTCAATTCCGGACCGTCCAGCCCGTAGTCAGTCGCTATACCGACTGAGCTACCCTGCCCACCTTCACGATTATACATTGTAGTCATTTTTTATTAGTTAACTCTCAAAAGTTCTTCTTCTCCTTCTCCTCCTTCTCCTTCTTCTTCTTCTTCTTCTTCTCCTCCTCCTTCTTCTTCTTCTTCTTCATCATCATCTTCTTCTTCTTCATCTTCTTCTTCTTCTTCTTCTCCTCCTCCTCCTTCTTTCTTCTTCTTTCTTGTTGTTGTTGTTGCTGCTGCTGCTGCTGCTGTTGTGACCGTCGCCGCCGTCGTGTGGCTAGGCACTTCAGTGCTGGCATCGACCTAGAGATGTTCTGTTTCCAGTGACATCATCTTCACGTGGTACACAAGAATGTGTGCCCCACTAAATCTCAGAGGTGTGTTGGCTGAAGCGTGGGTACTGACAGCTCGCAGCTAAGTCACAGGTGGAGTCCCAGGCAAGTTTGAAGACATTAATTTCGCAGCCCTACCACCGAGCTGGGTTGCAGATGGCTAGTATTTGTCACATCTGAATACGAACTGATTTGAAATCCTCACAGACGCACAGCCAGACAGACGGCTTCTTCGGTGTTGTAATAAACGGTAAAAACAAAGAGCTACTCCTTAAGAGGAGAAGAATTATTACAGTACTCGATCAAGAGAAACTGGACAATATCAAAAGAAACTAAAAGCTGCTGATACGACATAACAGCAGTCTCAACATAAAACCTGCAATAAATAAGCATCCAGACCAATCACGAATACAAAATTACAACAACAAAAAAAACCGGAACTGGATTTTACGTACTCCAAACTTAAACACATCTTTCCACTACTCTTTAGGCCCGTTGGCAAAATGGCTAAAAGCGACTATTAGCTTCGTCATATCTGTCTGTCCGTTCACAAGGAACTCGGCTCCAACTGGACGGATTTTCACACAATCTTATATTTCAGCATTTTCCTAAACTCTGGTGAGAAAATTCAAGTTTCATTAAAATCTGACAAGAATAGAGGATTTTTACAGGAAGACTAATGTACATTTTTGATCATATCTCGCTCAGTTGTTCTTAGAATGAGAAATATTTCAGAAAAAATTCTACAGAATATAAAAGCACTAATTTTATGTTCAATAAGTTTTATTCGAAAATGGTGCCATTTGTGATATAATTGGGAAAAATATTGTAGAGCCGGGCAGACCACAGATGACAACACGGCGCAAGGGCGTGGCATGCTGGATACCTAAGGCTACATACACACACTCATATAATGTAATACCCATTGCTTTTGCATTGCACAAACGCGCCTCAGTGTCGCTTTATACGTACCTTGCCTGTCTTGTTTTCTTACTTCTAACCAACAAAAGTTTCATAAAATCGACGCTACTACTTATTGAGCAAATCACGTCCTGGAACCTCCAACAGAATGGGTTTACATTTCCATCTATAAAAATATTTTAACTCCGCTCAAGCGTGCGAAATAACATATTTCATCCAACAGGATAAAACAGCCAGGGATCACTGAATACATAAAATAAACCATTCATGTTTCTTTTGAGGTCATGCGCTGGTTCACGATCTCTCTACCGTTAAAATATAACGAATGAGATACTCCATACATGCAAGAATAACAAATTCACGTGCAAATGATGAGCCTACGTGAAAGCATCTTGCCAGGAAGCCCCTGTTTTGGGCAGGCAGGAAGACAAACACCAACCGCAGGTTTTAGACCGCTCATACCAAGCCCGTGATTTGAATTTACAATGAGGACTTTATACATAACTGGCACAAATCATTCACTGTTCTCATTCTGTTAATACTAATCGATTACGGTACAGGGTAATCGCGAACACACCACATGCATATAAATATACCCAGTAAAGCCGGTCTAAACCGGAACTTCGATAAGGCGCAAACTTGTATGTCCCAACAATAAAGAATAAAATCTAGTGAAAAATTACCTGTAAAACGGAAATGTTTGCGTCGATGGAGGAAGAATTAAGCGTATGATAAATAAGATGTATTCTCTTCATGTAACTGCGTTCTGAATGTACCCAAAAGGGAAATGTACCGTCACAAATATGAAAGTACTTAGCATAGCAAAGCACGTTCGCAGTTCTTTAATCGGATACCGAAACGAGGGTAAGGGGGTAGGGGGAGAGGAAATATTTAGTTCCGAGTTGGGTTGTCACCCGGTGGCAGTGGTTATTTTACATGTATACAAAATATTAAATTGGTTACTAATAAATTTAAGTCGCGAGAGCTGCACGAGAAGCAAGACATAACAATTGTACGTACAGAAAAATGCACACAAAATAGTACGTATCCTAACAACGGCATTAATATCGAGTGGTATGTTTTATCCTAGCAGGATAAGAACTGTCGATACGGTCTTCCTTCCCGTACCAAGCAAATCCGGTTACTTGGGTTTGCCCGAGCTGCATGCAGTTGCATTAGAATCAATATGACTGCCCACTCGAATTAACCGTTCGATGCTCATAGTCGCTGCCCAATTACCAAATTCGCAATCAGTTTTTTTATTGTTACAAACTGTAAGAAATTTGAAGGTAAGTCGCTGTAGTTGGCTACAATGCCGTAATATTCATATAAAGTTTCGTCAAAATCGGTCAAATGGTTTAAGAGATTAAACAAAGGGCACGCACGCATGCACGCGCACGCGCGCGCACACACACACACACACACACACACACCGTGGTCGTATCATAAGACTAATTATTGTTCTGTTAAAGAACGAAAACGGGATAAAACTAAAAATGAATATGTGTACTGCCGCGTAACAATATAATGTAGACGAATAGGAATACATGACATGCGATTTGCACCATACGTAAATGAGATACGAGTCAGTACAGTAAAAAACTAAACCTACGGTTAAGTTAAATGGGAACATATTTGAAAGGAAGAAATATCCAGATGAATTAGGATTCTGTTAAGGTTCACTGTATACGAGATTAAAAAACTGTCTTCTTAGATGTAACGACGTGTCATTTGGAAGCTGAGTACCGACAACTCAGCGGATCCTGCTGACTCTGACCATCACGTTATCTACTCTACTGAAGGAGGATGAGTGTCCCACTGTAAAGCCGGTACCCTGCTACAAGTCTACATGTCACCACATATCTCAGAAGACAGTGAGTGATTTTAATGGTCACCGCTATGAGAATTCCAACTTCATTTTTGGCGTTTTTCCGTTAGGCAGTACCAAAATCAAGCGACATGGGCCATAAAACAAAAACAAAAAACGCTAGAGGTTCAATGTGTAACTATAAATACAGTAACTCCTAAACGTGGTAGTGTCTTTGCGTATTTAGTAACGCCGTAACGCCGAATGAGACGGAAGGTCATTCCAAATGGTAATTATATAGCAGCAGGCAGTCAGCATTCGCTTGGATAGACTGAGAAAACCCACGAAAACCACAGCAATCCGGCCAAAATTCTAATAGGGTATCGCATGCACACAATACAAAGAGACTCTTCGTGCTGCTTATCAATGATACAGAAGGAGGCATCCAGTGTTTTACGCTAAATTATGAAGCCCGACAAGAAGCGCAGGGACATTTACGGCGTATGGTGAATACGGTCTTCTGGGAAGTGACGGCGTGTATACAGACAGGTTTAGGCATCTGCTGTCCATCTGGCAGCAGGTTCCTCCGAAACGTTCGTACTTACCTATTATCACATCACGCGACATCGCTTCCCACATTCCCGTCACTTTAATCCACACAGTGCCGTAAGCAGCTCAACGCTTATCTAATGGACTAGGTCTATAATCACATATCGCCATCAAGTCTGATTAATTACAAAAAATTATCATCATCAAGGTGCTGATCGACTAACGATAATTACCCTCTGTCAGTCGTCAATAAGCAAGTTAAGTTCTGATAGTTCCCCGAGGTCACGTAGAAAATTACCTGACGTATCATTACGTCGGAGATCAGACTCACAACATATTTTGCACGTAACTCGACAAAACACAAGACAGGCATTGTACGTATAACATAACATTGTGGCGCGTTCGCGTAACCATTCTTACAGGAGAAACGCAACAACGCATTCCGTGTTTCTTTTTCCACATTATCTCACTAACCGACCGACTTTCGGGGGGGAAAAATTACTGAGCACAAAATCTATGTTTATATTTTCCCTACAACTTTTGTTTGAAACATTTCTCATTCTAAGAAAAATTCAGCGAGATTTTTTTTTTGAATGGAAGCATCAGGATGTGCTTATAAACGTAATATAATATTAAATAGTGTACGTCAGCACAACCATTTTATTACTCAAGGTAATTATAAGGCTACATGTTTCGACTATAGATTAGTCATCTTCAGGCCTATTTTTGCCAACTGAGTCACAAGATGCTATGCACACTTTGGGATAGACATTGTTGGTTGAAATAAATGTTAGCACAGCATCTCTGGACTTTTGTTCGTAAGTTCTTATATACGAGGTAGATGCATTTGGTTTGACTAGCCGCAAATTTCAATGGAAGCATCAGGATGTGCTTAAAAACGTAATATAATATTAAATAGTGTACGTCAGCACAACCACTTTATTACCAAGGTAATTATAAGGCTACATGTTTCGACTATAGATTAGTCATCTTCAGGCCTATTTTTGTCAACTGAGTCATAAGATGTTATGCACATGCTATGCATGTGCATAGCATCTATAGTCGAAACATGCAGCCTCATAATTACCTTGAGTAATAAAGTGGTTGTGCTGGCGTACACTATTTAATATTATATCAGCGAGATATCATCATACGTTTACATAGGTATTCATGTAAAGTGTCCGTTATTATTGTCCTTTTTGTAATAAAATTGAGTCTTCTCGACGTATTTTCGAAAGATTACTCAAATATCAAATTTCACGCAATCCGTTCAATAGGAGCCGAGTTGTTCCATACGGAGACACGGACAGACAAGACAAAGCTAACAGTCGCTTTTCGCTATTTTGCGAATGCACCTAACAAATGCCAAATGTACATCTTACAAGACGTCTGCAGTAGGGTTCGGAATCTGAAAGTGGCAGGACGTTCTACTGTAAGTTACAAATTCACATTAACTAACTACATGTAGCAATCATCCTTGAGTAGCTAACAGGTCCTCAGCTAGTCAAGAAATTCCCCTCATTTTATGGAACCCGAAGGTTCATTACCGCTTTCACAACAGCCTGCCACCTGTCCCTTTTAGCCAGATCAATCCAGTCCATGCCCCCCATCCCACTTATTGAAGGCTCATTTTAATATTATCCTCCCCTCTACGCCTGCGCCTTCCAAGTGGTCTCCTTCCCTCGGGCCTCTCCATCAAAATCCTGTAATTCATTCACATTTGCTGCAATAAAGACCGAAAAGCACATAATAACTTTACAATAATATATTAAATAATTCTGTTAAATTACATGTGTTCCATATCATGGCTCTGTAGGTGTCCTTCGTATGAAGCGCATTACATTGGGACAGTGGGAAGAACGTGCCTGCCTGTCACTTTTTTTTTTTTTACATTGGAAACAATTTAACGAATTGTGACAAAATCTGGTATTCAGAGAAATTAACCTAGCTTCGTGTGGGTTTAACATACGTCCAACTTAATCGACTGCACAAAACAGACTCGAAATATAAAAAACTGGTACATCATGAAATGTAGATTTCATCCATATCTAAAGTCTTAATTAAAATTTTCTGCGCTGTGGTTTTAAGTTTAACTGATAGGCAAGGAAAAATAATTTATGACTATTTGCAGCGTGAATATAGAAATGAATTTGCAGTAAGCCTAAATGAACACCTGGGTAAGTAAAACTTCCAAAAAAGCAAAGAATGTATTGGGAAAATATATGCATTCGACTGGAGTACACTGTTCCGCCAGTCTCTATATTATGCGCCAGTCAAGATAGCCGTAATGGTTGACATAGTATCCTGCGCCGTATATTTTGCAGGCGGTGCAAGGTTACACCCATGACTGGTTGGGCTTCAATTGTTTTCCTCGTCACAGAACATCGCATATGGAACAAGATCTGCTTCAACTAACACTATACGAACGTAGCATTAGGCCGGCAGAATTTTGCAACTGGATTTATTTTACCAATTTTCGGGTTACGTAACACATTACTTTCAATATCAGGACATTACGCGCTTCTTGGGTATGAAATGAAGCGTAAATAAGTACAATGTCAGTCGAATTTGAAATCTTGTGGTATCTTGGGGTAAGACGTATAAAAGAATAGGCCCTTACTTCCGGTGAAGTATTAAAGTAGTCCATCGCCACCCACAGTCTTGGCAACCACATTCCTTATCAGTATCCACGGTGACAATACATGAACACTGTCACGAGGATTATTAATGAAAGTTGGGTAACATATTAGTACCCGAACTACTTTTTAACCGTCAGCTCTGCGATGATTCCAGGGCCCACTTGCCGTACCTGCGACTATACCATACAAAGGGGCCATTGTCAACTTCAGCTCTGTTAACTGCGTATTAATTTAGCAATCATGGGTGTAGATGTAAGCTTGCTTTTTTAACATTTTGAACGTCGAAACCGCAAAGCACAATTTATTGACATTCACTCTTATTTATTTATTTATCTATCGACTTTGTTAGGAGCTTAGAAATGAATTGAAAAGGGCATAGAGGGAAGCGATCGTGACCTCAGCTGAGGTGCTATCCCGGAATTCGTCTGGAAGGACCAAAAAAACCACCACGAAAAACCTCGGCACGATAATCGGTGACTCCGTCGAAATTCAAACTATGACCATCGCGAATACAAGTCTTAAGTGTTACCTCTAGAAATAGCTTGCTCGGTGACAGCCTACCGTAAATCAACACCGGGATGTCGCATGATATATAATAAAGTCATTTGTTTTTATTTATTTTGGGGTACCATACAAGGCAGGGTATTTCTTGATGAGTTAAGCCATCATTAGCTAGCTTCACCAGAAACCCCTTCATCGACACTGTTCCGTCTGAGATGCCGGTAACAGTGGCCGCGCGGTCTAAGGCGTAGGTCTGCGGCTGTTCGCCTGCTGAGATTTTGGGTTCGAATTCCACCGGGGGCATGGAAGTCTGTTGCAAATGATGTGTGTTGTCAGGTAGAGGTCTCTGCGACGAGCTAATCACTTGTCCAGAGGAATCCTACCGACTGTGGTGCGTCATTGTGTGTGATCTGGAAACCTCGTGAGTGAGGAGGCCCTGGCCCACTGGGGGGCTGTAGCGCCTAAAACAAACAAACTATACCATCTTAGATATTGACAGCGTTGTAAGATAAACTCCGAAAAAAGAACTTTGCTCCACGCATATAGTGACATACGTACAAACAAGACAAGGAGCACAGGACACGTCCACGTAATAGTCTAACTGAAGTAACTCGGGGTAACAATTTAAGCCGCGAAGTCTCAAGTGTGTTTTATGAACCAAACTAACTTTTAGTAACATAAACCTGCCGATCCCGGTGGCCGCGCGATCTAAGGTGTGGGCCAGCGGCTCTTCGCTTGCTGGGATTGCAGGTTCGAATCCCGCCGGGTGCATGGATGCCTGTCTCCTGTGGGTGTTGTGTATTGTCAAGTATAGGTCTCTACGTAGGGCTGATCACTCGTTCAGAGAGAGTGAGGCCTTCACCCACTACGGCTGCCGAGCCATTAAAAACAAATATAGTCTTACGCCTATGTTGTATGCAGGGCATTTAAGATTTTAAAATCAAGTTCAATAACTCTGGCATACAGATTCCAACATATAACACCCAACCACGAATCCGTCATTTATTTTTTTTTTGCGACTCCCATTAGCCTTAAAGTACGATGTCCCATGTTCTCGCTGCAAATTCCAGTGAAAATAATAGTAATAATGCCAGTTAAAGTAATACATGCAAATTATACATCACTGATTTGTAAAACAAAAATGAATCTAGTGTTAAACATTTATATGTCTATCTAAAGAGGCAGCACTCCAACACAGATTACGAACCAACCACAACAGGCAAGAAGGCACACGACCAAGACAAATATCTTATGATAACGGTCATAAAAACATTTATGGAGACAGCTTTGCTTAGTCTAAATCGAATATTTTCAGAAGTTCGGTAGAGGAAAACCGCATTATATTTTTGAAGATCCGTAGAACAAATCTCGTGCCCGAATCTTTCACTCGTCGGGGTCCCTGGTCTAAAGCAGGAATCGGCAACATTTTGGCACCACCGTCCGCATTAGACTTTCAACTTCGTGGCGCGGCCTTGCGTAGCATACATTGATAATGAGACAAATTATTAGCCTCGTGAGAACGAAATGAGGAACTTTGAGGCAACAGATACACGAAGGATGTTCAATAATAAAGGTACAGGTGTACTGGATATTTAATGACGCAGTCAGTGTCTAGACAATAAACCGTCGACAACAGGCCAATAAATACCAGCATGGAGCATTGGTGGAATGATACTAACAGGGGAAAACCGACGCACTCGGAGAAAAATCAGTCCCGGTCCCACTGGGCCCATCACAGATCCCACATAGACTGCCCTGGGGTAAAGCCCGGTCCTCTGTGGTGAGATGCCGGCAGACAATCGAGTTACATCCCAGGGATGGTGAAGAGAACCCAGCTTGTTGTGGGAACGCGCTCCAAAGTTCAGGCACACACGTAAAACAAAAAACCAAATATGTACCCAATCTTAACAGAAACGCCAGGAAAGCCAGCAAACCAATGTGGAATTGCGGAACGAAGAATAAAGTACAAACACCTTTTTAGAGCATATAAAATTTATCAAAGACCAACAAATACACTTTGGTTTTATGGCGTAATTTTATAATATGGTGACCACTAACATGTTTCGGCCCCTCATGTGGCCAACTGCAGAGTGGTAAGTGAAAAAGCGCAACAATACAAATACATTTATATTTATAGTGTCGGGATCACTACACAATCAAAATAACATGGGTTTGGTTAGAATTCCGGTTAAATGCCTGTAGTAATGTTCTGTCGAGTGATGTACATATAAAATTTATGATTCAGATATGTGAGTGATGGTACACTTTGCACAGTGGTCTATTGGTATTTTTGAACTTACAACCCTGTATATGGTAACATGAGTGGCCGATACATGTTGGTGGTCATTACATAATAAAATTCCATCATAGAACCAAAGTGCATTTGCTGGTCTTTAATAAATTTTAATGCATGGAAATGTAATGTATCTTATTAGTCTACATTACTTTCGTTATATAGACCTACTACATCTGTACACATGTTCCCTATTTACTGCACAGAACAGTGAAGAGACTGGTCAGTAACTTCATTATAAAGTCCAAATGTTACAGAGATAGAACAAATCTAGTGCGTCTAAATGCTAAATTTATTAGGGCTGTGCCTTCCTATGCACTGCCTACGGAATGGAACGAAGCCTTACTGGGACATAAATGGATGTCTGCAGCCAGGCAACAAAGTCAATTAGAAGAATCTCCTCAATCACCAATTTTAAAGATTATCACATACCCTGCATAATGTGTGACGTCATTATCTGAGTTCCGCCCTTCCTTTCCCCACTTATTTCTTAATGGATCTGATGAACGATCACCACGAGCAGCGGCAGGGTCCACGGTATAAGGGGCTACATACATCCGAATCGATATCACATTAAGGGAAGAAAGTTACTAAAAGCAAAGTGTGGAATGAACCCCAAAATACACACTGCTTACGACTCTGGGTAAATCTAGCTTCGCGTTATACTTAACAGTATAAACCATTCATTCATTCATTCATTCACTTACTCCTTTGGCATGTACAGAATACGACGATTCCTTGCCGTTCTCAGGAGCTTCTTCCATTCCTCTCTGTTATATACCCTTTCCTTTTACCCTTTTCCACCAACTAGTCTTCCATCCTCCCTCACTTCATTTTGCCACCTATTTCTTCGTCTACCTCTTTGCCTCGTTGTTTCCAAATTACAGTATAAACTATACAAACTTATATTGTTTGTGCTGAGATTCTGTGGCTGGTTATGTAGCAACAGCACCGGTCACATATTCATTAATCAACCAAAGCTTATTTTGGACCAGTAGTCTTCAGATTCTCCCGTTGCTTTTCACGTAATTCTACAATTCTCGTCTACACCTACAAAAACACTGAACACCAGTTAGATCTGGGGTTTTTAACAGTGGTCTTCTCAACCGCTGGAGAACAGGAAAAAATGAAACGTAAGATTACTGTAGGCGGAAATAAAAATCATGTTTATACAAGTCTTTATCTCGACGGAAAACAGAAATAAAAATTTCGTATAAAAACGTTAACCAAAGGTTGAAATGAGGGACGCAGTAAAATATGTGAGGTCTGAGACTTTCAAAGTGGCGCTGCTAAGGTCTCAAGTCTTGTGGGATGTGACTCTTTGTCGCTGGACTAGCAGTTCCCCAGATTTTTGCCTTCATCTGGAGCGTCAAGTAGTCCACGAAGCCTGAAGATGAAGGCACTACGGTCTTCAGCTACGTCGGACACCACATGCCCAACAACACAGCGCCCCATCCAGGACACTCGAACCCTCAGCGAGACTGGAATTCCCATTATCCCCCACTTTTCCTTCTGCCAGTATGTGAAATATCATAGTCCAATTACAATGCAAGGAACAATCGTCCCTATGCATAGCAAATGTGTGTGTGTGTGTGTGTGTGTGTGTGTGTAGAAGCGCCTCACCTCGTATCATCATACCGACATTGCAAACTTTATTGTGATTAAACAGAATGTTGAGAGGGGGGGGGGGAAGCAATATTATGCGATTCAGAAGACAGTGGAGTACCTCTAGGCCAGACTAAAACGACAAGGAAGATCACCGATACAGTGTACGTACAACATGTACATGATAGGTACTCGCAACGAATACCATACACCTCTTTTTCCAACCCATCAACTACCTCAGCTTATTCTTAAATAGGCATATAGGATCATCATGCAGTCTGAGTGCCTGCATATGTCTGTGTTCCTGTCCCCTTTCTACTTTAAATCCAATAGATGTTCATTAAATTCGGTATGTACAAGTGTTACGCCACTGCACGCCTACCAGCCTCGCCCACTGTAATTTGCTACAATTGCTAGTAACAATATGCACGACACACAAACTTATGAGCTAGGAGCGACACTGGCGTGTTTCCAGTCGCGAAATGACGCATGGAAATGGATCTTTAAAAATTACGCGACTTTTCTTAAAGTAACTTTAGCGGAATACAAAATAAGTGACAACTGAATCAAGCCGACACCTGATTCAGCTCTCAGTGTGGTGGCGCTACGAAACCACTGCAGCTAGGCATGCGAAATTTAACCTTTTAAACGTCGAATTAAATCCAATCTACCATTTGCTGGCATTATTAGGACCTCGCCATATTCTCCACGTTAGCAGGATAAGGGTTAATATGGAAATTAGGTCATACAAGTATTTATGAATTCTTATGAAATATGAAGTCAATAACTATAACACGGCAAAAATTTAACGCTGACAAAATCCGTACTAAAGTATGTTCTTCCCCAGCATTTTATAACACATACTAAAAGGTAAAGTGATCCCGTTACAGGCCCGGTGTGGCTCAAGAGTGTGGGTAAAGGTATAGCTCTACTCTACCATGACCGCAGCACTAGAAGGGGGTGAGCGGTCAGCAGCACGCCCCGGCCGCACTTTACCCCCGGGAAAGACCCGGTACCCATTTTACAGGAGGCTAGTTGGGCCCCAGGGCCGGTCTGGAGGGGCGGAAAATCTCGTCCCCACCGGGATTCGATCCCGGACCGTCCAGGCTGTAGTCAGTCGCTATACCGACTGAGCTACCCGGCCCACTTATAATACATACTACAATGATACTGTAACAGTGATTGCGACCGGCTGTGCAGCCACTGCGTGCCGCGATCGCACGGTCTTCCAGCCCTAGAGGAACCATGTCTTATCTTCTACATAGCACGTATTAAAACACTAATGCTTCTAAGCACACCAGTAACGCCTCTTATGTGTGTCTGCGAAATATATTCCAAACGTCTTCACAACGAATTCATGCGTGTAAAAAATTGACTGCGTGTTAACGGGTTGCACCGACGCCTACACAATACGCACGACGTCCTTCATTGGTCTTGTCAGTATTAAATTATCAGTTCCAAGGGTACACATTATTCCCGGACCTGTTCCGAAGTGTGACACCTACAAGAATATTAACTGAGAACTGCCTGTAATTTGTTACGTAAACGTCTTTCAAGGCCATCCTTTATCTGAGACTGTTTGCGCAGCTAAACGCACATTTGCTGCTGTAAACAAGTGAGAGCCATGCCCAATGAAAATTCAACGGAAGACCTTTAAACTCGTTATATAAATATTAATTCCTCTAACCCTTTGCGCCCTTTCCCCAGTATTCCTTAGTCCATCCACTGGACCCGAGATCTGCTCACACTTTGTGGGACGAAGTATACGTACAGTACAAATTTATAATTGCGAATGTGGAAACATTTTATCGAATAACACATTGAGGCCTTTCGCTGATTAACACCGTCTCCTCGACGCTAACAGGCAGCCACTACATCTTCTGCCAGGGCAAACAACATTACAACATCGATGGAAGCTGCTGTTTTACGAGATTTGAAGTTTTCACAGCGGCGAAGACTCGGGTCTTCTGTAATGTCAAGCTGTTCTTTGCCGACTGGCAAATAATTACCGACGTTTCAGAAAAGCATGCTGCCTCCATCTGCATGGTTTAGCAGTCCAATTAGAAGTAGACTGTTACACCCTAAAGATGGAGGCAGCATACTCCTCTGATACGTCGCTAACTTTATACTAGTCGACATGGCATGGCAATAAATAAGTTTCAAATGTTACTTTTTTCATTAGACCTGGGTTTTCATGGGAAAATCAAATGCTTTTATTGCAGCTGATATAGCTATGGATTCATACGGCATAGGGGGCCATACGTGAATATTCATGACAGACGGGACAGGACGCCAAAGTACAATGCGCAAACAGTGGCAGAAGACAATCAGCAATGACATTACTGAACTCACCACGATCAGCATGCAGAAGATCGCAGCTGCACAACTGCATGGCCGGTCCTACGTGCGCTGTTTCTGTGTCCTAAACGTCCAACAGTGTATGTAAGACCTACTTCCCACACGATTTCCTGGATCAAGCGTACTTTTGCCAGGAGCTCCTGCAATAAGTGGCAGGCTTTTTTCCCCCCCTTTTCTTTTCTTTTCTTCCCCGTTCTATCATTCATGACGTTCGCAAATAAAACGTCACGAACTTCCACACCGTATATTCATGGACGAACATCGGTCGTGACACCGGTCAGTTTCAATAAATATGTGGGTGGGTGTACAGGAGGTAAGGGGGGACAGAGAGGGCAATGTAACAGCAGGGGATTACATCTTTTTATATGGAAAAGGAAACGAAAATCATCAACTAGGAACAGGATTTTTTGTACATCACAGAATAGAATCAGCAGTTAAGACAGTAGAGTTTTGTTAGGAACCATCCCGTTATGTTCTTCAATACTCATAAAGTATTTTATTCAGTCAAACACAACATCAATATATAGTCAATAATACATAGATTTGGTTACATGTTTCGGTTTCATCAAACCATCCTCAGGCCAATATTTGTTATATGACGGTATAGCTAAACTATGTATAATTGACTATATATTGATGTGTTGTGACTGAATAAAATACTTTATGAACAGAGTAGAGATTGTTATTGACAGGATGTCTTATATAGTTCTGAGAGTTCGTTGGTGTAGTACCGTTGTTCTGAATGTACATGCACCAAGTGAGGAGAAGAGTGATGACCCAAAAGACAGTTTTTATGAGGAACTAGACAAGATTTTAGACCATTTTCCTAAGCACCATATGAAAATACTGTTAGAAGACTTTAACACAAAACTGGGGGGGGGGATATTTTCAAATCGACAATTGGGAATGACAGTCTATATATAACATGACAGTAATGACAATGGTGTTAGAACAGTAAATTCTGCAACATTAACAAATCTGGTTTTTAGGAGCACGATGTTCCCACACCGAAACATTCAGAATTACACCTGGATCTCGCCTGACAGGAAGACTCAAAACTCGACTGATCACATATTGATAGATAGCAGATGGCATTCACTCGATGTACGATCTTTCGGGGGGGGGGGGGGGGGGCCCCTTTCTAATACCCTCTCTCCCCGGTTTTTTGGAATATGG
>Ga0123355_10003978_pt1 | contig 21391 bp, 29 predicted proteins | sample TergutEmb28metaG_3_FD_89872 | JGI IMG/M metagenome (GOLD analysis project Ga0123355, IMG submission 89872) | Embiratermes neotenicus P1 segment gut microbial communities from Petit-Saut dam, French Guiana - Emb289 P1 | ecosystem: Host-associated > Arthropoda: Insects > Digestive system > Gut ...
ACTTTCACACTTTCAACATTTACGACCGAGAAGCTGACCCCGCAGGTATAGATCCCACTACTATCCACCTAGACGAGCTACCCCAACAGCTAGCCACTTTTAACTTCATCACTGACCCGCACCGCCATTGTTAACGAAGATGCTCTGGGGCTGAGCAAGATTTTCGCCCAGGCGAAGCGCTATGGTGAGAACAATATTGTGCGGAAGAAGGCGATATCTGACTTTGTGGGTGCATTAGGCATGAAGAATGTCGATAAGGGAGTCTTTGTGATGCCGTCTAATCAAAGCCCATTGATGGACGTTGTAGAATTTTGCTAGAATGGGATGTAGAGGCAAGCCCGATGTTTGCAATCAGACGGCCTTAAGCCCTCTCAGTTTTATATTACTGGTTTGACGAAGGTCGCTGCTGCAGCGGCCTTCGTGCTGTTCAGCTCTCTATAGAGACTGAACTATACCCATAAGGTAATATGCGCTACCCAGTAGATAGCACAATATCATTACATAGTAACCATATCGCTCTATCATAGGGCATCACTCCTTTCAGGTTCGTAGTCATTGGGGACTATTCCACCATCAGGAGAGAACAAAAGGCCATCTGACATCAGACTTGCCTAGTGCATAGTAGCAGCAGGGATGGGACAGTGCAATACTTGTGAATTTTGACCTGTGGAAGTGTTGTTTAATGTGGACACCCTCCGCCACCACCACACCCACGCATCTGCGATAATAGTCTGGCGTTACCACAAATGTAACACTCAATACAGCATCTCTAGGTGTCCCGATTGAAAGGGGTTTGCCACATGCAACAACGTCCAGCGTCAGACATTACAGACATCGTCATTGATGACGAGTTCAAGCACCTCCTCCCATTCCTAGACCCAGAATCCTTTGCAGCGCTTGAGGTAGACATCCTAGAACACGGACTACGGGATGCCCTTGTGCTATGGGAAGGTCACGATATCCTTATCGATGGGCACAATCGCTATGAAATCATCAAGAAGCACAACCTGCCCTTCAGCGTCACCTATATGCAGTTCGACTCGCGCGATGATGTGCTCATTTGGATGGTCACGACGCAAATCGCCAGGCGTAATCTTTCACCTCTGGCACTGTCGCACTTTCGCGGACTGCACTATATGGCAGATAAGCGGATTTTGGGAAGCAACCGGCACGTACAGCGAGACCAGAGTGGGCAGATTGTCCACTCTAGCGGACCAACGGCAGCTCGCCTTGCTGATGAGTACAATATTGACCCCAGAACAATCAGACGCGACGCGCAGGTTGCACAAGGAATCAATGTTATAGGGGAAGCCTCAGTGGACGCAAAGCGCAAGATACTTGCAGGAGCAGTCCCCATAGCGCGCACAAAGCTGACCACTCTTTTGTCAGAGTCGCCAGAGTACGTAGAAGAGGTGGCTACTGCCATTGAGGATGGCACGTACAATTGGCGGCAGTCTATGACGCAGTCGCCAGATGGGGAAGGCGAAGAGGGCGAAAGTGGCGGAGGCAGCCCAGCCGCCCTATCCCCGCAAGCAATCAGCACCATCACGAATGACATCAGACGCACCTTCACTCGCGAACTGCGGAGTCTAACCAGTAACGACGACACCAACAACCCCGCTGCAGCAAAGCCTGTGCTGCGTGCCTACATCGCCAGCTTGGAAGAGTTGTACCAGCGGTTGTAGATGTTGGTGCTGTCGCCTGCAGTTTTAATCTGTACTTAATCCTCCCTTAGCCAGAGCTTTATCAGTTCTTTACCCTTTATTGCTAGAGTACCTAGAAGTGCTTGTCGAAATAGGTGGGTTGAAATATGGATAAAAATATATATAATAATGTATATGGATTTGAATGGGATGAAATAAGAATGTTGGGAATATAGCCCAGCATGGAATCTCTTTTGCAGAAGCGTCAGTGGCATTCTTCGATGAGCGGAGAGCATTAAGATTTGACTATGCTCACTCATGGCAAGAGCCGAAATATCTTTGCTTTGGGAAAGTTGAAGGTAGAGTAATGACAGTTAGGTTCACCATGAGGAGAGAACGTATTAGGATAATTGGTGCAGGCTACTGGAGAAGTGGGAGGCGAATATATGAGCAAGAAAACAAGTAGAGAAGATAACAACTTCCTTGATGATGGCTATAGCGATGCCCCGCCAGAGATCGAGGCAGCTATACGAAACAGTATACCTATTGAAGACTTCTTACCAACCCCTGCAGAGTTAGCTCAAAGGTCTGAGAAGCAAAGGATCTCTATCATGCTTGATGTAGATGTTCTAGGATTCTTCAGGCAGGCAGCTAAAGAGAATGGCGTCAAGTATCAGACTATGATAAACACTCTATTACGCGACTACATGGAGTCTATGAGCAAGCAGGCTTAGCTAGCGACTGGACTAACTTTTCCATCTAAGCTCTTTCACCTAGCATTGTGTACTCTACGCCAGCAGTGCTTCCAGCGACGCAATCTTCACACACAGCACGAACAGCTTGCTGGCATCTTCTAGTTCCTCGACTAGGGGATAGGTGGGGGCTAGTCTAATGTTGGAGTCTTCTGCATCATCACCATACGGATAAGTCGCTCCGGCACCTGTCAGCATCATGCCGGCATTTTTGGCTAGACTCACCACGCGCTTTGCAGTACCAGGTAGACCTACGAATGAGATAAAGTAGCCACCTTTTGGACGTGTCCACTCACCAATGCCTGATCCCGTAAGTCCATCATCTAGTGCGCGCAGTACAGTTTCAAATTTAGGAGCCACGATACTCGCGTGTTTTTGCATGTGTGCACGCACTCCGTCAATATTGCGCAGGAACAACACATGACGCAACTGGTTAAGCTTGTCAGATCCAATAGTCTGCAGCGACAAACGACTGCGAATCTCTGCCAGGTTATCAGGGGACGCGGCAAATGCAGCGATACCAGCCCCTGCAAAGGTCACTTTCGAGGTTGAGGCAAACATGTACCAGATGTTTTCGTTACCAGTATCAATGCAGGCATCCTTCAGGCTAAGCAGGGTTTCTCCTGGTTGTTCGAAGTCATGCACAGCATAGGCATTGTCCCAGTAGATGCGAAAGTCTTTTGCAGCGGGGGACAAGGCAGCAAACCGTCTTACGGTGTCATCGCAGTACGTCCCGCCCGTTGGATTAGAGTACTTCGGCACACACCAGATGCCTTTCACCGACGCATCAGTGTTCACATGATGTTCAACGATGTCCATGTCGGGACCGTTTTCAGTAAGTGGCACTGGAATCATCTCGATACCAAAATGCTCTGTCAGGGCAAAGTGGCGGTCATAACCAGGAACGGGGCAGAGGAACTTTACAGGACTGCCAGATTGGACAGAATCGGAATCGGATGCGCTCGTACCCGCACCCAGTTTCGCCCAAGGGGTCTGGCCAGCAATCCCCTGTGAGAATGCCTGGGAGACCATGTCATACATGACATTCAGGCTGGAATTGCCGCAAACAATAACATCTTCCGCGTCGACATCTATGATGCCTGCCATCAGCTCGCGTGCTTCAGGTAAGCCTACTAGTCCGCCATAATTGCGCAGATCATCAGCCGTGCCTGCATGCAGAATATCTGCAGCAGTATCAGCAGTCACCGCATTAAGCAACGGCATCGACAGCTCCAGCTGTTCTGGCGAGGGCTTACCGCGCGACATATTCAGCTTAAGTCCCTTTGCCACAAACTGCTCATACTCTTGCCTTAGGGTCGCGAGTTGCTCCTGCATTTCCCCTTGAGAGAGTTCTTTGTATGCTTTCATGATTGCTCCTTATGTCGCAACTTATTCCTTTGCTCTTGATGCAGCTGACTCTTGCTGTAGCCCTGTTGACTTTTATTGGTAACCATAATACCAGCGCTTGCCTATATTGGGTGACCATGTAATTGGCACAGGCAGGGAAGTGTGTCCAGTGGTGTAAATGCATCCAGGGGCATGGACTTTTTTTTGGTACGGTTCGTCCCATGATTGTCTTATTGCTATCCTATAACCATGTACCCCAACAGCTACACTCTAATCCGCAGCAAGCGCAAGACCCTTGCGATATATGTCCGTGATGGGGAAGTCGAGGTCCGTGCCCCGCAGAGGGCATCACTGGGTCAGATAGAGAGCTTCCTTGCCTCAAAAGAAGCGTGGATTGTTCGTAAGGTGGCGGAGTCTGCCCAGCGTGTGAAGCAGCGTGACAGCTTTCGCCTTGATTATGATGATGCGGTACTTTACCGTGGTAGGCACTATCCGATTACGGCACATGAGGATGAAGGCGAGGGCGAACCTGTCGGCTTTGATGGTGTGCACTTCTTTGTGCCTGCTGGCTTAGATTCGGATGGCATTAAGCAGACCTGTGTGCAGGCATATCACCCGCTTGCCCATGACTACCTAACAAATAGAACCCTCGATATCGCAAGGCAGATGAATATCATGCCTGCTGCGATAAAGATAAGCAATGCGAAGCGACAATGGGGTAGCTGCAACTCAAAGGGAGTCCTGCGCTTTTCATGGAGACTAATCATGGCAGGTGATGAAGTCATTGATTATGTGATTGTACATGAGCTGGCGCACCTACTTCAGATGAACCACTCCCCGCACTTTTGGTCGATAGTACAGCGGGAGCTACCTGACTACAAGGCGCGTCAGAAAAGACTAAGGCAATTACAGGAACAGCTCGCGACACAGAATTGGGATGTGTGAACACTGCCTAGTTAAGTGCTAGCAAGGCGTTGTTTACTGACAAAAGTGTCAGTAGTCTTGTGCTTCAATTTGTAGCATGAAAGTAGTATACTGAGGTAGTGCTCGCCTTTGGGTTGACGGGTGCAATTAAGAAGGATTGTAGCGATGACCTAACGGTCGTCGCTACTTTTTTGTCTTCTCTAAATTCTTTGTATAGACACAATTCGTATAGCAGTTATCATTTATAGCGCTGGTTTAAAGTGGTTGGCATTACAGGATTCTAAGTAGGGAGTTCTTTCGTGGAGAAGTCTAGGATCTTACAAGCAGTAGGCAGTAAAGCATAGGGCTACCATTGTGAAGATTTACCAAAATCCAAACTGCAGGAAAGTTCGGGGCAGTCATGTCTTGCGCGTTAGTTGTGCGTACTGTAAGTGCCTTATCGCTAATTATCAGAAGGTCGGCAATAGTAATCTTGTAAAGATGTATAACGATCGCATTATAGATGGCACTGTCGACTTTTCACAGTATCATGGCGCGCTGTTTTGTCCTAGCTGTAACCAGCGCATTGCTACACGATATGTTACAAAGTCAGATAAAAAGGAAGCCTACAGATTAACCCCTTCAGCCTTTAATAAAAAGAAGGTGTAAAGATCAGCGTCTTTCGGCAGTATCTCAAGAACTGAGTATTTCCTACTCACAGGATTAATGATGACGATAGAGTAAATCCTGAAAAGTGAATTGCCCAAATCCCCTCTTGAGGGAACTTGCTATATGAGCCCCAATTGCCCTCCACTATTTCCTGCGCACCGGCATCCAGAGCTCTATATTGCCTTCTTCCAGGTTCCCACTGTGCATCTCAAATTCAGGTCCGATGACACTCTCGTAGTCTGAGGTCGGCAGCCACTCACTATAGAAGCGTTTGTATAGCTCATCAATCGCAGCACCTATGTCATGCCAGGACATCATGCCTGTAGGGAACACTGCCCAGGTCGTCTGGGGAACCTCTATCACGGTATAGCCATCTGTCTTACTATCACCAGTTACAAAGCTACACTGCATATAGCCGTAGGTCGTGTCGTTAACCTTTCGGTAGTTCATCAAGGCATGTACCGGCCACATTTCGCGTACGAACATCGTGTCGTAATGGGCTGGCTTCTCAGTACCAGCGGCTATCTTTAGCTGCTCATGCTTGCCGTTGACAAAGCTAGTCTCCCAGATTTGCTCCCAGGCTTTCCCGCCATGCTGGAAATAGTCTTCGCCGGTAGTGGACACAAGCTCCTCTATGCCAAACACCTTAAAAGGTTCCGTGGTTACGATGCGGTAGTCCATCTCGCTCGCGCCTGTGATGCTTATCTGGAAGGTCATCCGCGGAAAGGCCTTCAGGTTCATGTTGGTCTTTTTCGCCTCGCTAGGAGTCACCCCATGCACGGCCTGAAACGCCCGCGCGAATGAAGTGGGGGAGTCATATCCATACTTCAAAGAGACATCACCAACCTTGATGTCTCCTTCCTGCAAGTCCAGTGCTGCAAGCGTCAGTCTACGGCGACGCACGTATTCAGTGATCGTAATGCCTGTGACCATTGAGAACATCCGCTGGAAGTTGTAGGTCGAACAGTGAGTAATCTGCGCTAGCTTAGGCAGATCTAGGTCACCTGTGATGTTTTGCTCTACGTAGTCAATGGCCTGATTCATTCTGTCCAGTTGGTTCATGGATGCTCCTGTCTATGGTCGCACTTGAAGATTTGGAGGTCTGCGCGCGTTAGTCTCTAGATTGATTGTATCGCCTAATTCCAAAAGCACCAACTTTCGCGGGGATTGAAGCTGGTGCTTTTAAGGGAGCGCTTTAGTGTAAGCCGGCATGCAAGCTGTCATGCAGGCCGACCACTTCGGTTTTAGTGGACTAGTTTTGGCAGATATTCCACTTCACGCCAAATCGATCAACAAGGACGCCGAAACACTTGCTCCAAGGAACTTCGCAGATATCCATGAAGACCTGACCGCCCTCTTTTAAAGTGTCGAATGCTTCGAGCATCTCAGGGGCATCAACTGCGTCAAATGTGATGGCAATCATGATGTTGCCGTCAAATTTAGCGGTGTCCCCAGTCATGACATCGTTAAGCATTATGGTGTCATGACCAATCTTGAGCTGAGCGTCAAAGACCTGATCTGCTGGCCCTAGGGACTCCATTCCTGCAGGTGCGTCCTTGTATAGTTCGATGTTTGCTTTTGTGCCAAATGCTTTTTCGTAAAGTGCAATGGCTTCGGTGCAATTTCCATTAAATGATAGATAGGGACTGATTTTCATGTGTATCTCCTTCTAGAACTTGTTGTTTGCTGGTCACCTGATTGTGAGTCAGCCTGACAGAACGTACTTCAGTATGCGCGTCAGGAGAGGCGGCCGCGCAACTTTCTGTGCCCAGTAAAGTTGTAGAACGAGGCCTATCGTTTGATGTGTTTGCAGAAATGATCGCTGAGGATGAGTATGTTGCTGCTTTCAAAAATCCAAATCGAGATGACCAGAAGATTGTTTTATGTAGGTACAGGAACTACATCCATGTTGTTCCTTACGTAACCGATATGAAGGGAAACATTGTATTGAAAACAGTGTATCCTAGCAGAAAATTCCAAAAGCAATACGGAGGCCAAGACAATGAATGAGGTAAAACTGGACAGCTTTGAGCAGTCAATAGAAGATGCAGCTGAACAATTTGTGCCACTAGAGGGAGAAGAAAAAGAACGCCTTGAGGCTACGTTAGCAGAAATAAAAACAAGAGCATCAATATCCGCATATCTCAATACGACTTGGATCGAGTTAAAGAGCGCTCACAACGTGAGGGTGTACCCTATCAAACCTTGATTTCTAGTATTATTCATCGTTATTTAGAGGGAACTCTTGTTGACGAAGAGGCCGTCCTTCATGCCGCACGATTGCTAAAGGACTAACCACGGCTCATGTGCAACTCACAGGAAATGTATTCCTTTTCTATCCTAGTGTCCAATCACCTTCACATAGAACTTTCGTTTACGTGGCGGATCGAATTCGCAGAAGTAGATGCCTTGCCAGGTTCCCAGCAGTAGCTGACTGTTCTCGATAATCACTGTCTCGCTTGCGCCTATTGCAGAGGCCTTCAAGTGTGCAGCGCTATTGCCTTCTGCGTGGACAAACTCCGCCCGGTCAGGGAAAGCTTCTTGCAGGCCTAGTAGCAGGTCAGGCACCACATCAGGGTCAGTATTCTCGTTGATGGTGATTCCTGCCGTAGTGTGAGGGCAGTACACTACAGCGATCCCACTACTGACATCACTGCGTGCAACAGCTTCACGAAGTTGTAGAGTGATACAGTAAAAGTCTTCCCGTGGTGCGTCAAGGTTATATTCAAAAAGCATAGATTATTTCTTTCTTTGTTATGTTTGTTCTGCTGGTCTGGCAATCTAGCGTCCATACTATCGGATTCCGTAGAGGAAGTATGTCTGACAGCCCTTTTGTTTTAGGCTGGAGGGTAGTATTTGTTCCTGCTATTGTATACTGGGCTGCAATTGTATGTACGACTTCGTCGCTGCAGTTATATGATTGAGTCGTTCTTAAGAAAAGGGGATTCGCATGTTAGTTATCGGTATTATCTTGATTATTGTGGGCGTGATTGGTCTTGCAATGGGAAGCATGATGTTTGGTGACATTGCTCTTGCGGCTATGATTGGCGCTGCTGCAGCTATCTTGAGTGGGATTGGCTTTATCTTAGCCAACAACGCAATTAAGAAGGTCAAGGGTGCTATTAGCCACGGTGCTAATAATAGTAGTAACCCTAATATGCCACAGTAGTTCTGGCTTTAACCTCTGTACACAACTTCAAAGTTCTCAAAGATTACGGGTGTATCCTCTGTGAAGGTGAACCCGTATTCTTCGGCTTCTAGTTGGAAGAAGTGCCTGTGGCCATCTTGCCAGGTTTTTAGAACCTCATCTTCGCCTTCGAGCTTTGCCATATCCCAGGTGACTTCGTTGAAGGGTAGTTCGGTTACTTTCGTGACTTGGATTACGCAGTGGGGAACGCCAGAGAAATCAGTGACGATGCTGTAGTCGCCTACGCGTGGCTTTTGCTGTTCTTCAGCCTCATAGGAAAGCTTGCATCCACAGGTGGCTGTCTTTGTGCCCTCGATAACAAGTCCTAGCAGTATGTCCGCCCATTCTTCATTGGCAAAATAGAAGCTCTCATAATATGGGGTAGAACTATCGAGCCCTTTAGCCTTTAGAAATCCTTGCCAAAACTTTTCTATGCACACATCTTCTTTGCTCACAGGGTTACCTCATTTCTGGTTGATTCATGCGAAATAACGAATCCACACTTAGTATACCTTTAAGATTACCTAGCAGCAGCCTTGAATGCTGCTGCCATGTATTCACTTAAGCTCGCTCCTGCTTTGTCGATGTTTTCCTTGAAGCGAGGATCTGCTTCCCACATCGCTCCGAAGTTGGCATGCATTTCTGGTGGACATTCATAGAACCAGCGACTAATGAGTTGACGATGTTCCTCAGCTAGTGCGCGAGCTTCTTCGCTATCTGCAGGCACACCAGCACTCATCAACGTGACAAAGCGATCATTGATATCAGCAGCTTCAGTTTTATAACGATCCCAGTCCTGAGCTGTGTATCCTTTAGTACGGCGTTGACTTTCTTTCCAGGCATCGGTGTTTCCCCAACGTTCTTTCGCCTCATCATAGTGAGGGTCATTAGTAAATCCATTTAGTTCATCGTAAGCGCTCATAGGAGCTCCTTCCTGTTCATGTAGCAACATTTCCTCAATATGACGAATCAGGCCATCTAGCTTCTTGCGCTCACCTTGCAAGTTCTGCAGGTGAGCTGCCAGCCTGTTTGCACGCCTAGTGCAACAGGGGCAGAAGCAGGGATGGAGGCAGGAGTGGAAGTAGAAGAGTCTGATCCGTCCAACAGCTGTGCAATTTGATTAAGTGGCATATCTATTGCGCGGTAGGCAAGTATCTCCGCAAGTCTGCGCCCATCCTCGCTGCTGTATAGCCTGTACCCAGCATTGCTGCGACTACTGGGACGCAACAGCTCAATGCGATCATAGTGTCGCAAGGTCTTGGTAGTTACTCCGCCCAGCTTTGCTAGCTGACCAATCGTGTATGCTTGTTGTTCGTTCATGAGTCAAGCATAAACCTTACCCTAAGGGGAATGTCAAATGCTTGTCGTTCTAATCTTTTGCTGTCCTTTGCGAAGTGCTGAAATCGATTAGTTTCATTTAGACCTAGTTTCTTGCTTCGACAACATTTCTGCAGAACTTACACAAGGTTCCGATTTTACCTGTTGCTCCGCAACTTCTGCATCGTGCGTATACTGGCACAGATACTGGTGTAGTTGATTGGTCCTTGGGGCTTGAAATTTCTTTTCTGTAGCCAGTAGGAGCCTTCTTTGTGTAGCTTATGCGAGAGTCAAGAAGTTCAATAATCTCGCCTAAAGCCATAAACAGACCTCTGTCCTGGCCTTTTTCACGAGCTCGCGCAAAATCTAGCCTAAGTGGACTATGAACTCTGGCTCTAATCGTTACGCCAGGTTCTTCAAATATTATCTGTGTAACATCTTTGATGTGTATGAATATTCCATTTCCAGCAAGATCTCTCCCGTAAAGATAGTCTGCTGTTAAAATAAACCCACTTTTTCCAGAGCCAAATCGACTATTGTCATAAAGGGCTATTACTGTTTCATTATTCTCGAGTGCTTTCGCATATTTTCTTCTTGCGTTTGTCAGTGTCTTTTGGGGAATCGAGTTGAAGAGATGTACTCTGTGCAGTCCTCCGGCCTGTTGGTTGACAATCGCTTGAACATCTTGCATTAGCTTTTGATTATTTGCCATATTGGCTTTCTCCTCTAAAGTAGTAGCTTAGGCGTAGCCGACGTGTGCCAACTCTTTGCTAGCGTGTTCGCATAAAGTAGTATATCTGTATTTTTTGGAGGAAATAGACAAGCAGCCATTGACACTTTAGTTTTGAAGCTTCACGCTGAAAGTGACAAGAGGTGACACAAAGTGACAAAAGGTGACACGTGATTATGGAGTACATGGTTGAGAGACTGTCTACTCTTTGTTGCACGCAGGCTAGTCATGAATTTTGTCCTAGGAAAATAATTTGATCTATTTGAGACAGGAGCCTTTAAATGTCGGGAAAACTTCGCAGAATAGTCAGGGCTTACTGGTTCAATATGGTTGACGTGCTCTCTCGTGTTCCTGGCGAGATATCGCATGCCAAAAGGCCCGTAAGTTTATACGTATCTGGAATGCTGTTATTGGGGCTGTCTGCGATACCTGAACTTTATTTTATTCCAGGTGTGATAGGTTTAATTTTACTTGTGACCAGCTTCTATTATTGGATGCGTCCTATTTCCGTATGGACAGCTTTAGCTTGGTTGATTGCAGTTAGAGTAATTGTAGGTATCCTTGGGATAGCAAATGCTCTTCTTGGATCAGTACTTGTCAGTGCCTTTTGGATTATTCCATTTGCTTTCCCCTTTGCTGAGTCACTCACCTCACTGATTACCGTGCCAATTTTTATTTCAGTGTCGGCCTATGCTGCATATCTACCCGCCTACGTTCTTACAACAAAAACCCTTGCTTTTCGTTGGAATGGCTCGGTCTATGAAGTGGTTTTGACCGTTGCAATCCTTGTCTGGGTGGTAAGTACTTTTATTGTTGAGTATATCTTAAGCTTTCTCCAGCCAGTTCTTGCTCCATCCGTGATTCTTGTAGCCTGGGCAGTTGCAGGGGCAATACTTCAAACATTAATGCTCTTAAGCGCCCTTGCTGCATTTCGTCGAGATACTTCTATTCAGGAGGCAGTTAGTGATGTGTAGTGTATGTTATGCGCTGAGTAGACAATTGAACAGAAGGAAACTAAGCAATCTGCGGTTTTTCTCAAAGAAGAAGTGAGCTTAGGCAAGCGGGGAACCTATCCCCAGCGCTACCGGCAACAGAAGACCTATTAAAGTGAGCACTATGGCTCCCTTTATTTTGGTGTATGTGATCCCTTTGTTGCTACTTGCAGTATTAGTCGGATTGTTCATACGGATTCCTTTCTCTTTACCATAAAGATATGGTTGCACAAGGTGCGAATCTTGCAGTCCAGTTTCGATACTAATAGATCCTTCTACCAGTATGGCAACTTGCGGATTCGAACCGCTATTCTTGCCCGCTAGCCTAAATTCACTTTTCAAGTTTCACTCAGTGGTCATTTTACTCGTTCCGAGCACTATTTTCCATTCGAGTAACAAAAATCAGTCTTAAAAAGCAAATATTGTGAGAAAGTCACAAAAACTTGCTTTTCACACAAAATATTAGTACAATTAAGTGCCTAACTAACAAGAAAGGCAATCTATCATGCTCACGCTTCTCTCCTTCGGAATTGAGAACTTTCGGTCTTTTTACTCGAGACAAGAACTAGAGTTGCCGAACCCAGAAAAAAGCAATATCACTGCTATTTATGGTCCAAATGCTGGAGGAAAATCCAACATCGCAAAAGCGTTTATGCCGTTTCTGCACTGTATTACCAATTCTGCCGAAGCGAACTACGCTTTACCGTATGAACCCTTTCTTTTGCGAGAAGGATCTGACAGTGAGCCAACGTCTTTTGATGTCACTTTCTCGCACGATGATCACATATACACTTACCTAATTTCATATAACCATAAACGGATTATCAAAGAAGAATTAAAGGAAAAGGCACTAGGTACGCGCAGATCAAAAACAATTTTTCTAAGAGAGTCAGATGGGAGTATCAATCCTGCAGCAAGCAAATACGGATTTGACAAAAAACTTAGTGAGGTAACCCGCAAAGATACGTTGCTCATAACTAAGGCCAGGGAAAACAATAACAATTATGCGAATCTGATATTTGACCTTACCAGATCACTTATAATCAGCCAGGGTGCTATGGCAGGACTTCATCCACACTATACTGACCTACTTAAGACTGATTCGGAACTTAAAAAGAAGGTTGTTAACCTGCTAAAGAAATGCGATTTTTCGATACGGGATTTAACAGTTGAAGAGACCTTCATCCCTGATGATGTTCTGGTTGCACTGCAGGTTCCAGAAGAAGTCCGAAGGCAGATGATCGGTCCAGCTACAAGCATTACAACGACTCATGTAGTTCGCGATAAAGATAAGAAGGTCATCGGCACTCGTCAGCTTGATTTAGCCATGCAAGAATCAGCGGGCACAAATGAACTCATTGGCACAATCACCCCCATATTTAAAGCACTTGAAAAGGGCAAGACAATCTTTCTCGATGAGTTTGGAGCATTCATGCATACAAGCCTCGTGAATGCCATTATTGACCTGTTTGAATCTGAAGAGAATAAAAGGGGAGCAAGACTCGTTTTCAATACGCACAATACCTCGATTATGAGCAGGTCGGGCATCAACCGAGAAGACATCATCTTTGTTGAGAAGAATCTTGCAGAAGAATCAGTAATCACACCATTCTCCTCGCTCTCAATAAGGAAAGATGAAGCTTTTGAAAAGCGCTACCGCGCAGGTATGTACGGTGGAGTTCCCGTACTAAGGATGAGTGACGATTAGGTCATGCCGCGACCGCCAAGACTCATACTCATTTGCTGCGAGGGTAAAACAGAGAAACTCTACTTTGAGTTCTTGATTCAATTTTTCAGAATCTCGCAAGCGCGAGTTAAAGTCTTGGGTAATGTAGGTCAGCATAAGGCCTTAGTTGATTGTGTTCTCGAAGAACGTAAGGCACTCTGTGAAGAGTATGACTTAGACGAAGATCAAGTCATGTGTTGGGCAGTGTGTGATGATGACAATATGCCCTATCCCTATTCTGAGTTGGCAGAGTACGCCCATGAAAGAGGCGTACAGTTAGCCTTCTCACGTCCACAATTCGAAGCATTTCTACTGCAGCACTTTGAACAGGCAAGCACTGTGGATCAGGTAGAACTATATGAAAAGTTAGAACTGCACAGGCAACAGTACGAAACGGGCGGAAAATTCGAAAAGGGAAATATCGACTGGCTTGAAGAGGCTATCTACCTAAATCCAAATCTAGTAGATGTAGCAATAACAAATTCCAGACAGCGAAATCGTCAATCCAAGTCGCCATTTCTGACAGTTCACGAGTTGGTAGATTTTCTATCAAGTTTACGACTGTAGGTTGAGGGGGTATGGATTTGAAATGAAAGAATTTGTTAAGCGAGCCGCAGATTTGACAGTTCGCTATTGGATATTACTTGTCGTATTGGGCTACATGGGAGCACTTGTAATGCAGACTACGCAAGCATTATCGTTAAGGTTGGTCGGTCTTTCAGTCCCCTGGGAACTTGTGGTTCAGACCTCTGCGACGTCTGTAATAAGATTCAGCATTTTGGCACTTTTGATACTGTTCGGCATCCTCTCATTTATCTTCTTGCCTGAACGGTATCCTCGCGCAGGGAAATTTTTTAATATTTTATCTGCTTGATGGGCGGTGTTCTTTTTGGTGGCCTTTCGATAGCGACAGTAGTGATGGGTGACTTTGGTGTCTCCACAGGAGTAGCTTTTGCGTTTTTTTACTTTCTTGCAGTGCAATTTATCTTTTGGTTCGCAGGAAGGTGAGAGCTGGTCCTCAAAAAATTAAAGGATCGCTATTTGAATGGTGCTTGATTGGAGTAATTTTATTTTTTGGCATTAGTCTAATTCTGGGAATGAACTTCGTTCTTGGCGACTCATCACAGTTCAATGAAGTGTATTTGAGCGATGGAATGTGCGAGAGACACGTGCTAGTTACTACATTCGGCGACCACCATCTTATTACTTCAGTTGTGCAAGAAGAAGACATAGAGTTGTATCGATTTGGCGAGCACTATTATCTAGTTCAAATAGGGTCACCAGAAATAGCATACTCAACAACTATGCTCAAAATATCAAATTTGAACAGGTAGATAAGGCTCTAGTAACAGGTTCGAATTTTTCAACTGCAGGAAAGGTGGCAAAATGCTAGATATACTCAAAGGTTTCCTAAAGTCATCAGAAGATACTATGCAGGGTCCAAAGAATCTTGTGATTGCATATGGAGTCTAGGAATCCTTATTGTGCTGACGTCCTCCCTTGCTTCTATGGTGTTATCGAACTCTCAAGGAGCTGTGATTTTTGTGACATTGTCAAGAATCGCAGAGATTACTGGTTTTGGCGATTCATTTTTTTATTGGTTTGCAGCATTGGATTAGCGATCCAGCTCGAGATGGAGTCATTATGCTCTGGGGTTTGTTCGCTGCTGCTTATATGGTTGTTACTTGTGAGAGGGACCTACACAATAGCTACTCTTTGCGTGCACTGATAGCATGGACCCTTCTTCTGATGCTTGGAACAAGTGATATTTTTGGTCGCAGGCTACACTGATGAGCCTACTAGTGGGCCTTGTGATGAGTGCACTTTTGGTATTTATTGGAAGGTGTGTATTCCTGTATAGGCAAGATTGTTCTAAGAGCTTGTTCCCAAAGAAGGCGTTAGAGATAGCCTTTAGAAGTGTGCGGTTAGGAGTAGCACTGTTTATGATTAGTCCATTCCTCGCTCCACTTGTAATAGCGATTAAAGATTCGATAAAGGATGAGAACGATGGTGAAGTGATATCCGAGCTTATTTCGCTTACAGATTGATGCGACTGTTCACTGCAGTGCTGATACAGGTTGCCTGCAATTGGTTTCGAAAATCCCTCCAGGCAATTCCGCAAGTGCTAATTGACACCTCAACCGCAATCCCATAATAGTGTTAAGTCTGACTGCGCCTAGATTCTAGGTGCTGTTTTACTGTTAGTGGTCCTCCTTGACTTCAGGCAAAAGCGAGAGAAAAACTAAAAATATGCCAGAAGATAAAGGCAAGAAACTAAATCTAGATGACAGAGTCATTATTGCAGGAAACGTTGATAGCAGAACTTAAAGTGAGAGGCGAACATCTTTTACCAATCTCCGCAATTTGTTTGCTTGTTGATGTCTGCCTCATCTAGCATTATTGAACAATCGTTTATTTCTTTATAATGGGAGGTCAGGAAGAGAGTGGAAAATGGTTAAGCTAGGCTCCAGGAACAGAGAAATCAGTCAATGATTATAGGTTCTCTCGTTATGCCTGTTATTTAATTGTACAAAATGATGTATCCGTACAAAGAGATAATAACGCTAGGGCAGACCTATTTCGTCATTCAGGCCCACGGACAAGAAGTGGCAGATGCCTTCAATCAGCTTGATGAAGAAGTGCTTAGTCAATTGAGCGTGAGGAAGTCAAGAGGCTGAAAGAGTCTAATGCAGCATTAATGCTTGATGAGTGAGCGTTCATCTTGGCGCAATGAATGCCTAGTGTTGCACCTTTCTCACTTTGGGTGTTTGAGCACCAATATCTTAGGTTGCCACCTACCATAGACACGCTCGGGTGCGTGTTGTTTGACTTCACACCATAACACGAGTATATTTGTACATCGCGACTTTTTAAGGGTCGGCTTTTGCTGTGTTTTTGTGCCTGAAAGCTGTATGGGACGCACTTTGCTACTGTACAGAACTCACAACAGGGCACTTTAAACAGAGGGCAAAGGGGGAACGCCCTGTCGCGCAATATATAGAAACAATGCGGGGACCGGAAAACTCGCATACCAGAAAGGATAAGTTTTGCCTACTATTAACCAGCTAGTACGGAAGGGCCGTAAGAAGGCCGAAGTAAAGTCAAAGACGCCGGCGCTGAAGGGTAACCCTCAGCTGCGTGGTGTGTGTACTCGTGTGTACACTACTACGCCCAAAAAGCCGAACTCTGCGCTTCGTAAGGTTTGCCGTGTGCGTCTTTCAAACAGCATGGAAGTGACTGCCTACATCCCAGGCATTGGTCATAACCTACAGGAACACTCCATCGTGCTGGTTCGTGGTGGTCGTGTTAAGGACCTACCTGGTGTTCGTTACAAAGTAGTTCGCGGAGCGCTAGACGCAGCTCCAGTGGCAAATCGTGCGCAAGGCCGCAGCCACTACGGTGCAAAGAAGGAGAAATAAACCATGCCCAGACGTGCAGCAGCAGAGCGCCGCGAAGTAACTCCCGACGCGCGCTATAACAATCGCCTCGTTACACAACTAATTAACAAAATCCTTTGGGACGGCAAAAAGTCAGTCGCCGAAGGCATCGTATACGGCGCATTCGACATCGTCGAACAAAAGACAGAGCAAGACCCGCTAACCGTCTTCAAGAAGGCCATGGACAACGTGCGCCCAACCCTTGAAGTACGTCCTAAGCGTGTTGGTGGGGCAACCTACCAGGTACCTGTAGAGGTAAATGCTCGTCGTAGCACCACACTGGCAATCCGCTGGATGGTAGATTTCTCGCGTAAGCGTCGCGAAAAGTCAATGACCGAACGTCTCGCAGCTGAAATCATGGACGCAGCCGAAGAAACAGGCGCGTCAATCAAAAAGCGCGAGGATCTTTACAAGATGGCCGAAGCGAACCGTGCATTCTCGCACTATCGCTGGTAGAGGGTAAGGATTACATAGAATCATGGCACAAAATTTTTCATTAGATAAAACACGTAACATCGGTATCATGGCACACATTGATGCTGGTAAAACGACCACTACAGAACGCATCCTGTTCTACACAGGTAAAACTCACAAACTGGGTGAGGTACACGACGGTGGCGCAACCATGGACTGGATGGTGCAGGAGCAGGAACGTGGTATTACCATTACTTCTGCTGCAACTACTTGTTTCTGGGGCGACTATCGCATCCAGATTATCGACACCCCAGGCCACGTAGACTTTACCGTAGAGGTAGAGCGTTCACTGCGCGTACTAGACGGCGCTGTAGCTGTATTTTGCGCAGTTGGTGGAGTAGAACCCCAGTCAGAAACAGTCTGGCGTCAGGCAGACGGCTACCAGGTACCGCGTATGGCCTATGTGAACAAGATGGACCGTACTGGTGCAGACTTTGAAAACGTAGTGGGCATGATGAAGGATCGCCTAGGTGCGACTCCTGTCAAGATTCAGCTACCTATGGGTTCAGAGGATCAGTTCGTAGGTATCATCGATTTGGTTGAAATGAATGCTATCTTCTTCAATGAAGGGGAGAACAACATCGACCCAACCATCGGTGAAATCCCAGCAGAATACCTAGAGGCGGCACAGCTTGCTCGCGAAGAAATGATGGATGCAGCATCAGAGGCTGACGAAGACCTTATGGTTAAGATCCTCGAAGATGAAGAAATCACTGCTGATGAAATCAAGGCAGCACTACGCAAGGGCTGTATTGCTTGTACCTTCACCCCTGTAATCTGTGGTGCATCATTTAAGAACAAGGGTGTTCAACAAATGCTAGATGCCGTTGTTGACTTCCTGCCTTCACCACTTGATATCCCGCCAATCTCTGGTGAGAACACAAAAACAGGTGAAGAGGAAACTCGCAAAGCTGATATCAAGGAGCCCTTCGCAGCTCTTGCCTTTAAAGTTATGACTGATCCTTTTGTAGGTCGTCTAACTTACTTCCGCGTATACAGTGGAAAGCTAGACAGTGGCTCATACGTACTGAACAGCACAAAGGGTAAGAAAGAGCGTATTGGTCGTCTACTGCAGATGCACGCAAATAGCCGCGAAGACATCGACGCAGCTTGCGCTGGTGACATCGTAGCTGCGGTAGGTCTAAAAGATACCAGCACAGGTGATACACTTTCGGCAGAAAATGCGCCAATCCAGCTAGAATCAATGGAATTCCCTGATCCTGTAATCGATATTGCTATCGAGCCAAAAACAAAGGCAGAGCAGGACAAGCTAGGTATCGCACTTGCCAAATTGGCTGAAGAAGACCCAACCTTCCGCGTACGTACTGACCAAGAAACTGGTCAGACTATCATCGCGGGTATGGGCGAGCTTCATCTAGAGGTTATCGTTGATCGTCTCCTGCGCGAGTTCAAGGTAGAAGCTAACGTTGGTAAGCCGCAGGTAGCTTACCGTGAAACTGCAGGTAAGAACGTACAAAAGGTAGACGTTAAGTACGCACGTCAATCAGGTGGTAAGGGTCAATACGGCCACGTAATCATCAACCTAATCGCGCGCGATCCAGGCGAGGGCTACCTCTTCGATAACAAAATCGTTGGTGGAGCAATCCCCAAAGAATACATCCCATCAGTTGATAAGGGTATGCAAGAAGCATTGAACAGCGGTATCCTTGCAGGATTTCCGACGGTAGACGTTGGTGTAGAGCTTATTGATGGTACCTACCATGACGTAGACTCAAGCGAAATGGCCTTTAAGATTGCGGGTTCAATGGCAATCAAAGAAGCACTTCGTAAATCATCACCAAAGCTACTAGAGCCTATGATGGCTGTAGAAGTAGTAACGCCAGAAGAGTACATGGGTGACGTAATGGGTGACCTCAGTGGTCGCCGCGGACAAATTGAAGGTATGGAACCACGCGGAACTGCGCAAGTTGTTCGTGCTAAGGTGCCGCTTTCTGAAATGTTCGGTTACTCAACTGACCTTCGTTCAAAGACGCAAGGCCGTGCGGTATACACCATGGTGTTTAAGGCTTACGAGCAAGTTCCGAAATCAGTTGCAGAAGAAATCACTGCAAAGTCTGAGATTAGCTAAGCATAGGAAGAAGGAAAAAACGTGGCACAAAGAATCAGAATCCGCTTGAAGGGCTACGACCACGAGATCGTAGACCAGAGCACTAAGAAGATTGTTGATACAGCAACGAAGACAGGCGCTAAAGTGGTAGGGCCAGTTCCTCTTCCAACTTCACGCAATCTTTACTGTGTAATCCGCTCACCACACGTAAACAAGGACAGTCGTGAGCAGTTCGAGATTCGTACACACAAGCGTCTTATCGATATCATCGATGCGACACCAAAGACTGCAGACTCACTAGGTCGCCTTGACCTACCTGCAGGCGTAGAGATTGAAATCAAGGCATAACTAGGTTCAAGCAGTCCGCTGGGGATCTGGACAAGGGGTCCAGAAGTGTCCTACGACTGATTAAGAAAGGTGTTTAAGTAATGACAAGAAAGCTACTCGGCCGCAAGCTGGGGATGACACAGGTCTGGACTGAAGAGGGTAACCTTCTTCCAGTAACCGTCATCGAAGCTGGCCCCTGTGTTGTCACACAGGTAAAAACTGCTGGTAAAGAGGGCTACGATGCCCTACAAATCGGCTTTGGCGATATCCGTGAGAAGCTGGTTAACAAGCCAAGTGCTGGTCACTTTGCAAAAGCAAAGGTAGACCCAAAGCGCCACCTTGCAGAGATTCGTCTTGATGCGCCTGCAGAAAACAAAGTGGGTGACGTACTAACCGTCGAAGACTTTGCAGATGCTGAAAAGGTAAACATAGCAGGTGTTAGCAAGGGTAAAGGTTTTGCTGGTGTTATGAAGCGTCATAACTTTGGTGGTGGACCAGGTTCACATGGTTCACGCTTCCACCGTCGTCCTGGTTCAATTGGTCAGGCAGCAACACCCGCAAAGGTATTTAAAGGTAAGAAAATGGCAGGACAAATGGGTAATGAGAAAGTTACTGTCCAAGGCCTAAAGGTAGTAAAGGTCGACACTGACCAGAACCTACTGCTAGTGAAGGGTGCCGTTCCTGGCGGCAAAAACGCGCTACTGACCATCACGGCACAGTAGCACTGATATTTGTCGTATTTGCAATATTTGCGAAAAGTAGGAGAAAACAACAATGACAACACTTAAAGTTAAAGATAAGAAGGGAGCAGCTGCCGGTACTGTCAAGACAGACGAGGCGATTTTCGCAATCGAACCTAATCTGTTTGCAGTTCATCAGGTAGTACGCAGTCAGCTGGCTGCAGCTCGCGCTGGTACCCACAGCACTAAAACACGCGGCCTCGTCCGCGGTGGTGGTCGCAAGCCTTGGCGTCAGAAGGGTACTGGTCGTGCCCGTCAAGGTACGATTCGTGCACCCCAGTGGAAGGGTGGTGGGGTAGTCTTTGGACCGACTCCGCGCAACCACGGTTTCAAGGTACCTAACAAGGTCGTTAAGCTTGCCATGAAAAGCGCGATCTCAGCTAAGGTAGCAGAAGATAACTTCTTCGTAGTAGATGCTCTAGACTTTGACAAGCCTTCAACTAAGGAAGCTATCAAGATTCTGGATGCACTTGGCCTAAAGGATAAGAAAATCACTATCATCTTAGGTAACGAAGACACCGATGCGTACCTGTCGCTACGTAACGTTCCGCGTGTTCGCCCGATTTTCGCGTTTGAGGCAAACACCTATGACATCGTAGATAACACTGCTGTTCTTGCAACTAAGGAAGCAGTAACTTACCTTGGGGAGGTGCTTAACTAATGTACGATCCTCGTCAAATCATCGTGCGTCCCATCATCTCTGAAAAATCCATGGACATGATGGAAGGTCAGAACAAGTACACCTTTGAGGTACTAAAGACGGCCACTAAGCCGCAAATTGCACAGGCTGTTGAAGAAATCTTTGACGTTAAGGTGCTGAAGGTTAACACCATGAATGTAACTGGTAAGCCACGTCGCGTACGTTTCCACAAGGGTACGTCGCGTACATGGAAAAAAGCAATCGTCACGCTGGCAGCGGGCGATAGTATCGAACTATTCGTGAACTAGGAGTGAGAACTAATGGCTATTAGAAAGTATAAGCCGACCTCTCCTGGTCGTCGCGGTATGTCGGTCTCTACCTTTGAAGAGATCACCTGCACGACCCCAGAGAAGTCGCTCCTCGAGCCGCTGCCTAAAAA
>Ga0123355_10003979_pt1 | contig 21391 bp, 18 predicted proteins | sample TergutEmb28metaG_3_FD_89872 | JGI IMG/M metagenome (GOLD analysis project Ga0123355, IMG submission 89872) | Embiratermes neotenicus P1 segment gut microbial communities from Petit-Saut dam, French Guiana - Emb289 P1 | ecosystem: Host-associated > Arthropoda: Insects > Digestive system > Gut ...
AGGAGGAGGAGGATGAGAAGAAGGAGGAGGAGGAGGAGGAGGAGGAGGAGGAGGAGAAGGAGGAGGAGGAGGAGAAGGACGAGAAGAAGAAGAAGAAGCAGAAGAAGAAGAAGAAGAAGAAGAAGAAGAAGGGGAGGAGGAGGAGAAGAAGAAGAACAACAACAGCAGCAGCAGCAGCAGCAGCAAGCCTCAGCAGAAGTCGCCAAAATAAACACGGGCCAGCAAAATCATCAACCCAACTGCACTGCCATCTGTGTTCTTCTCGCAGTCAAAGAAAGGGCACAGTGTATAAGTGGGCCATAAGTGATGTGGGCCTGTGCGTGGTGCCTTGTTTCATGGAATATTATACAAAAGTAAATTTGTAATGTATCACCCTCTTTGTGAATACTGTGTCATGATAAACAGTGATCCAAGGTGCCACAGACCTTCTGCATCAACCATAATTATGTGAGTAATGAACTATTTACATCACATTTCATATAATGCATGTGATTCACAGGCCTAAATTTATTATAAAAATAGGTGAACATTCTTTCCTGTATTAACCAATTCATAAGCAGAGTGCAAAATTTTATTTCATTAAAGTTGAAGGAAAAGTCTATGATATATGCTTTTTTTTTTCTAAGAGTAAGAAATAAAATTTAAAATCCCCAGTAAAAATCTCAGCAGGCAGCGTTGCTTGGAGGGATTTAATTCCGGCATCAAAGGGTTAACCAATAAAGGTCTTTTGAAGTAACCTTCTTTCTCATAAATATTCCAACTTAAATGTTGGAATATTTATAAGTAAGAAATCATTCCTAAGGGGTCTGCAAGTTGAAATAATTGTGGAATTGGGGTGCATAGAATCACTGACACTTTGTCCAGAATCACCGATACTTTGTGCAAGGTGCAACCAAATACTTGTCAGACTGACTGTCAGATGACACTGCTGCTGGTAACATGACTTCTACTGCTAGGTGCAGATACAGTACAGTACGCTTAGCCACAATGGCATATGTAATGCCTTATTAAGTATAACTGTGTTATTTCATCTGCAATTTTGATGGACAGAGAAAATGGAAGACTTGCAAGAACAGCTTGTCTGCATGAAGATTAGTTTTAACTAAGGGAAAATGCTACAGAATCTTTCTAAATGCTAATTAGCTTATGGAGAGCAGAAATTTGGTAGAACAGAACCTTTTTGAGTGACATTCCAAGTTAAAAAGCAGTGTGACCTCTGGTGAAGATGCTGAATGCAGAGATGTCTACTGACACACAAAACAGATGGAAATGTGGGTTGAGTGAAGAAACTTGTCCTTACAAACAAAAGAATCTGTGAAGCTGATAGCATGCTTGGAATTTAATTTGGATCAGTTCAAGGCATTCTGAAAGACAGCCTCAACAAGTGTCAAAATTGCTGCCAAATTGGAGCCCTAGCACTCTCCTTTGTCACGCATGAACTTCTGATTATAAACAAAATGACTGTCACTCTACACTCAGCCTACTCACCAGATTCTGGGCTATATTACTTCTTTTTCTCACCAGTTAAAATGGCTGCTTCATGATTGCTTTCATTCCCAGAGGTCAAGATGACAATGAAGGGAAGGAGATTTAATATCACCATGACTCATGCATAATTGATGGCTGCACTGACCGAGTTTCAAACAGTGCACTTCATGAAATGAGTGGCAATGTGGTTATTGGGTTCACTGCATAAAGTCCCTATGAAGAACTGGACAAACTGATAAAGCATAAAAACACAGTCAACTACATTAAAGCCCAGAGACTAAGCTGGTTTGGCCATATACAAAGAATGCCTGAAACCAGGGCAGCTAAGAAGGTACTTAAATGGAATCCCTTAACCATGAGACCAAGAGGAAGACCCAAGTATAGATGGGAGGACAACATCATACAGGACCTTGGTCAAATGAAGATCAAAAATTGGATAACCTGTGCCCAGGATAGAGCAAAGTGGAAAGCGGTCGTTGAGAAGGCCAAAACTTCCTATTAAAGGAGGTTCAGCACCTGAAGAAGAAGTATAAGGTCCCAAACAGACCACTTTGAAGGGGATGACACTGCTTAGAAGGTAAGTGTTGTTTCTCTTATCAGGAAATAAACTTGGTCTGACAACTATCTGATTACACCACACAAGGGGTGCAAAGTACCCGAAAGGTTGAGAAACAAGGGAGATAGTATGGAGTAATTTCACAACATTCTCTGTTTGGTCCACAGTAGGAATCATGAAACTGACACAACAGTTACATTTTATATATCAGCATTAATCCGAATCTATTGCCACGTTCTATGTACTTCGAAGCACAATGCACAATACTCCTATATAACTTGCACCCAGTTTTAGAACACAATAATTCTATATAGCAGGTACACGTGGTAGTTGTAGCCATGGAATGTATCCAAGTATTTAAGGAACTGACAAAGAACATGGTGATAGGATGTGCCTGAATAAAGATGATGTCATGTCAGAAGATGCCACTTAACTGGAACTAGGATTACAGGTGGCTGTAAACTGAAAAATACTAAGGTGGCATACAACAATCACAGAAGGTTTCATGACATTCATAATTACAAAGTAATTCAACTATATATACTCACAATGGGTTGTGCATGCACAGTTCCTGGGTTAACATTACTGCCATTTATTATGATTGTCCTATTCTTGCTGATGCTTTCACTGATTTCCTTCAGAACACTGTCCTCTTCATCATAAAGAAGGTGTGACTCATCTTCCTCAACAACCTGGCGGCCTATGCAGATATATATTATCAACTTTTGTGCTACTGTATCTCCAATGCTATAGGCACTTGCAACATGCACAACATGAAGCGGCCATGTTTAGAAACATATTATCTCCTAAACTAATTTTCTGAATGCATTCAAACTTACAAACATTGCAATTTGTCCACCGATCCCTCAGCCATAATTTCAAACTAATCACAGCAACAAGCATGTTGGTGTGTCTCCGAAGGGTAATACACAAAGCACTCAAATACTGTATGGTTTCAAACACAAGTCAATCCTCACTGACAATATATCCCTTCCACACCTTCCTGCCATGACAAATGCCTCATAGATTTTCTAGGACTGTTGTGCTCTCATAAGTTGTCATAAGAAGCTGCACAGTCTGAATGGGTTTTTGCCTAACATGCTGTTTGTGTGTCATGTCACACAGCCCATTTCTCTGTACCTCTTCATTAAGTTTACGACAGAACAGTTACTTGGCACAGACGAATTCATGTACTTTTCCACAAATGCTGAAATCATTTCCTTCAGTTATCTAGTCCCCATGTATAGTCTCACAACTGCAACACATTTAGAACAGAGAAAATAATTTTTATCGAGGTGGCACCATTAGCATGCATGGTCACATTAATGAACTAAGGAATGGTTATGACCATGGTACAGGCATAAGCCAGCTTTAAAATATTCTTACAGAAGGACCACTACAGCTTAGCATCAAGGCAAAGGCAGGGGCTACTTTTGGATGTGTCACCCAGTATAATGAACATGATGAACTTACAACTCTATGCCACATTTGTATGCTCTCTGTAAAAGAACTTCAAAGTTGCAGCATTCAGCAATGTGAATCATCTACAATGCACATCACTGTGACAGGAGAAAATGCAGCCACAAACCAACTTCATATTATAGTGAAACCACGATTTCATAACGTGCATTTTGCATTTTTGGCAAATTTTACACATATTTTGTAGTCCTAGCCAAATGCACAAAAGAACAATGTTACTGGTTACAGCATTTTAGGTGGTCCCAACAAAAACATATAATCAGGGTTTTAGAGTACAAGGCAAGATATAACATATATTAAATCAATTCAGCTGCGCATCCAAAGTAGAGCATGCCAGGCTGCAGCAAGCCCTCCAAATCTAAATTTCAGTAAGACTCAGATTTGTAGACACAATATCAAACATTTTGCATGAATTTCCCTTCAGCCACTGAAATTGATAGATGACCAGTACATTAGAATTTTGAAAAATAAAATAAAAAGCTGAGAAAGTTTTAGATGCACTTTAAAAAAAACAAGATTAGACCTTGTGAGTTAAATCAAATGAATGAGTCATAGAACATATAGTGATATTTACACATATACACATAAATGCAGTTGCAAACTATGTTCTGTTTCAGTTGTGTTTATAACATGATCTTTATAACATTTTTAAAATCAAACATAAATTATATATACCCTCAGGGTCAGCACTCCCTCCCCCCAGTAAAAAATTCTGATTGCACCCCTGATTCAATTTATACTATATTTTTACATTTATGGAAAACAGTAAAAACAAGCCAGTACAAGGGGCATGGCTAAGCACTTTGACAGCCAGATCCTAATGGATGAGTTGATCCAAAGTCAATGTGAGCAAATACACAGTTCCAAATTTGCTTTGTTAAAATGAAAAAGTTTTCAGTCTTTAAGAATTCATTTGTATTATTTGATAAATACTCACTCAGATATAGTAGGACAAAAGCAAAGTACAGTTTCTCTTTAAAAAAATAAAGATTAATTGAACACAGCAAAAGAAACAAATTTAAGTTCTGGGGAGAACTGATGAACCAGTCAAATTAAATTATGTTGACATGTAGACATGTAATGATGATGTGGATCAGTAGTATTCCTTGAAGTACTGATTTATTCATAGAAAGATCTAGGAGGATGCTGTGGCTCGCAAGCATTGTAAGTTAATGAGGTTTCACTCTACATGACTGCAAAACACAAATAAACAAACATGACCTGACAACACATACATGCCAGATGCAGTAGCTCATATTAATCACAGACAAAACATTTTCACATCTGAGCACATGCCAAACTCTGACTTCTTATGGGCAAACATGAAGATTGATACTGAACCAGAAAAACTGGAACTGATATAGACTACTGGATATCGTGAATACACTGTGGCGTGGACTATTCAGAATCTGACTCAACCCTGCAAGAGTAACAGATTTTTCTCATCTGATGAGTCCAGAATGGCTCTGGGATCCACAAAATCTCCTATTCAATGGGTAATTGGGTTCGTCAATGAGGGTAAAACATAAAAATGCAAAGCTGACCACTTACCTCCTTCTGGTGCAAACATTACTTTTAAAAGTTTTATTTAACAACTCTTTCAAGTGCTAAGACTCTATAGTGTCAAGGACAGATAAAAGAAATATGAGCATGATGGGGAAAACTGAATTAGAAAAAAACCAGTCCCATTATCAGGTGTCCACCATAATTCCCACACAGACAGGCCCTGAATCAAACTCTGACCTCCCCAGTGACATGTTTGTGTCTTTAACCGCCTGGGTTATGGCATAGCTCTGCCAAGATTAAGAAAGTGCAGAGCTATATCTTGAATCCTCTTATTCCCTCACATATCTGGCATGCATATGGACTTCACTCTCACCTGCAAAATCTAGGGTGACTCTCCTGTCCAGACGAGATGCATGACGCCTTGCCTGGAGCTCTTCTGTACGTTGCTGCAGTTTCTCGCGCTCTGCTTTAGACAGCCAGACAGAGTTCACTGTGAAGTAGTCACTCTCATCATCAATCACTTTTGTGCGTCTCTCACTGCAAGACAAAGAACACATACTCTACAACTCACCATACAGTTACCGTGATATTTCAGTGTAACAAAATCGTGCGGGTGATGAAATTATATTCATTACAATGAGATTCCATTACACTAAAAAATATTACACATTTCAGAATGACAGTTACAAATATGGGGTGAAGAGACAAAATTCCCATGTGTGCTCTGTTAAAAAAGTTCTTATTTTCTGCATAACCTGTTTCAGTAATAATTTCTCAGAAACTTCTTGGAGAACTGCACTGCTCTCCAGTACACAGTCTGGAATGAAGAATGAACAAGTCTTAATGCTGAAGCAAGAATGGATGGACATGACATGGCATATAGTTTGACATCTGCTGCAACAGCCAGTGTGAGAACATGATGGTAATACTGTCATGCACTGTACATTAAACAGGACTGTGTCTGACAGTATCTTATCATTCAGCAAACCCGAAATGCAACCAGATAAGACAATCCACCTGTCAGCTTGCACAGTACCATTAACTCGTGAGTAAATGTGTGTGTTAACACTGACAATTTAGTCATGTGGCAATCATCAAATCTCACAAAAGGAGATTCCTGCTACTTTAGTTAAATTAAAAAGCTGGCTGACAGACAATACTGAAACATGTCATTTCATGTATTCATTTCATTTCAACTAAAAATGCCTTTTCTGCTTCAGTCACATCAAAATGCTCCCCAACTTATCATAATGAAATGTGGTTTTAGTCTTCAGTTTTGGTTGGGTGACTAAAATGATGTGATTGACCAGTGTAGTAAACACATCTTGAGTGACAATGTTCTGCAGTAGTGCTGTGTAATGCATTGCTTGGCCGACACTCTTGGATTGTGGTTGAGGTGAGGGATGGGTTTTTACTGAGGGTTTTCTACATACGAATTCTCCCATGAAGCACAGTGGCCATGGCTATCATGTACACGCTTGTAGCTCTCTATAATGTGCAGACGTATTGATTCTTTGTTACTCCTCTCCCTTTAACAGCTCGTCTCATACATGAAGTGGCAAATTTCACAATGTGTATGTTGTACAGTTCAATATTTTTTACAGATTTCATTACACTGATTATGTTATTTTTTGTGGGAAGGATTTTTATAGCACTGAGACAAAATTTCTGTTACAATGGCATTTGTTAAACCGGAATTTTTAAAATAAAGATATATACTTAACTGGCAGGGCCCAATATATATTTCCACTGTAATGAAACTTCATTATTCTGGTTTTCATTAAAACACAATTTCATATATTCTGTTTTTAGACTGTGATCTTCTGAAAAGTAAACCCATGTAACTAGGCAGACTGAATCAATATCTTCTGAAGTTTTGGTAAAAATCTAACAGACCACAACTGCCACACAGAATAAGACCACAGTCTTAATGTTTATGGCTGCGAGGACCTAACACGTTATTCCATTTTATACATCACATTTATTCACCATTCCCTCATAAGTCTTCACTTACAAATGATAAAACATAATTAAATGCTTGTTACCCTGAAATCATATTTTAAACAACCAAGGGGAACAGTATGAGGCATAAACTTACAATAAATTGTTGCCCAGTGCACTGAGGCTACAAGGAAGGAAAGGACGGCAGCACTCTAAGGTTTGTTCATTTCTGCCCAGTAGGATATTCCCTGCCACCATCCTCTCACACATACCAGCCAACCCAATGCTCTTGTAAGTTACAACGTGGCAAATACTACCATCATTCATCTGATCAGAACATCTACATTACTGGAAGGAAATGTAAAAAAGTATGTTCAAATTAGGAGCAGGATACCTCACAGCAAATGTGGAGGGGTTCAATCAATGAGACTTTTTTTGTTGGCCCAGGAGCGTGCAAGGTGTTAAATTTTGATGAAAACTTTATGTATTTCACACCACTATGCAGTAAAACCTCATTAATTTGAAGTCAGTTAATCTGAAATGCTAGCCAATTCAAAGAAAATGTCAGTGCCCAGCTTAAAGGATAGCATTGTCAATATAACTTAAATTAATTCAAAATCTGCTTAACTTTTAATTCAAAGCAATTTTCCAGCCCAACAATTACTAGAAACTGGATTAATCAAAATTAATTCAGTGCAAACTCGTGGTGTTTAAAAAAAATTTCAGCAGTACATACTTTGTAAACCCCTTAAAAATCTTTCAGCTGCGAAAGAATGCAGTTGTCCTCCAGTGGGTTTCAAGGATAGTAGGTAATAAGCATTATGTGCTCCAGTGGCCGTTATTAATGAATTTCATAACAGCCACTACAGCACATAAGGCTTATTACCTACTACATATATGGCACTTTTCATTGTGCAAAATATGCATTTTCTTTACTTTGAATTTCATATATATTACATTACTATATACTGAATTTTTTTATTCCACAAAGTGCAGAAAGTATGAGTGAAAATAAGAGAAAAACAAATGCAATGACACAAGAAAATCCAAAATTCATTAGAGAATCAGACAAAAATGACAGAGGTAAAGCCCAAGCATACAGAATCTGAATTTCCACTCTGTCAACATATTTAAAAAATCTGGATTATACTTAACAGCAAGCATCCTCATTGGTACAACAGTTGCAAAAGGCACTGAACAATATTACCACCTAGCATTCTGTGGGACTTTTTAGGGTCCCTGGACATTCTTGGGTAAACAGAAATGAAATTGCCAATGGGCTCACTTGGGAGAGAAATTTTCGACAGTCTCTAGGCAGAATACAAGAAAAAAGATAAAAAGCTGGATTGACCACCAGCATATGGCAATGTGGCAGGGACTTAACTGTATTCAGAAACACACCTGAAAACTAATCTCAGGCCCTAGTCCTACTGCTAAGACAAGTCTAGGCGACTGTCCTTTAACAGGATACAAGCCAAGATTGTTACCGGCCTCCTTACTTGTACACATCCCACTGAATCATTATGATTCACCTACAAGTTTGGGTCATCACAGGACATAGATCCTGACAGTGATGACTACATATAAAGCCACTACACACAACTGGCATATATTGCACACCAATTGTATTGAAGATGAACTTTAAGAATTGTAACCAGCTTGCTGTAGAACACTGTGTGATGTTTCAATCTTTAATCTTATAGTGACATCTGTACATAACAGTTGACATAACCTTCACAGATTTGGTAAATTTAGTACACAAAGAGATTCTCTGATGATGACGCTTATGCTTCAAAACAAGGAGGAGTGTAATAAGGAAGGGAAAAGAGTTAACATCGAATATTGTGCATTTGTTGGTTAATAAAAGAAGAAGTTGAATCAGCTGTCTACAAACATTTACTCTACTCACTGCCTTCAAATATGGAGGCTGTCTCCTCCAACTGTGATTCCAGAATGTGTCATGCCATGAAGAAAAGGGATTCACTTCAATTTTATCACTCCCCCACTACTACACTACTGGTGGCCAGATACAAACCTTGAGGAAATGGCATTTTTACAAAAATTGGGATACTACTCTTGCTGGACCATTCACACAACATGCATATCACAATACTGCTAACAATGTAAATCTGTACATACCTTCCCTGACAGTGGGGCAATTAAATTTCACCCATACTCTCATACCTTTTATAGAAAATAAGTCCAAAATGCAGGTTGCACAAAATGATTTTTTCACATCAAAGCAAATAATAATTCATCACAGCTTTTTAAAAGAAATATTATGGGTCATGTCCGGAATCAAATTTTTGCTTAACTGATCAGTAATTTTTTGTGTGATATTCTCTGAAACATACTGTTTTACAAAGTAACAAACACAAGTCGAATACACAAAACAGGTTCTTTTCTTCGTTTGTGTACTGAACAAACTCTACACTGTCTCAATATCACACTTTTATTTTTTTCACTTCGTTGAACACGAACCACTTTATGTTTTTTGAGTCTACCCTGTGGACATTCAGCTGGATCGTTTTCCAGTGGTTGTTTGCTGGTCAGTGCTGTTGATATTGAAGCTAGTGATTCATCCCATGCTATCTCTCTCATCTTCTTCCTCTTCTGACTCCATCATTTTTTCAACACAGTCAAGTATGAAGTCCTTGAAAGCATAACCTTCGCCTTTTTGCTTTTGGTTTGTGGTTTTTTAACAACATGAAAATGGTTAGGCCTGCCATGTGTACCATAAAGAACACAAATTTCTTAGTCCATTTTATGGTTTTCCTGCAGCATGGGGAATAGTGCAAAATTTAGTCTTTCCTGTCCGCACCTTGCATAAATCTCTTATAGTCTTGAATTATTTCTGGCTTCTTCATAGTGCTGTCCTTCCTGTTTTTCTTTTCTGTCTCCACAATCTGTGCTCTGTGTAGTGATGAAATAAGCATTACATCTCTCTCATCTCACCACATGTGTAACAGAACTTGGCCTTACGACCGTAATTGGACTGTCCTCTCTCAGGTATTTTATTTTTTTCTTCATTTCCTTAGTAACTCTTCTGTCTAGATGCCATGTACCACAGATGTATGTTTTTCTTAACAGCATTTCACTCAGTTCAATGCTATTATTATAACTGTCCTAGTACTGTACAAGTGGTACCCTTTATTGAGCAGTTTTGCACACAGATCTTCTAAACCAAAATTTTTACTGGTTATGATTTGCCAGTATATACATCCATAGTACATGTGAGCCACTCTTGGACTCTGAAATCAGGTAGGCTTTGATGCCACGCTTGTCTGGTTTATTGGGCACATATACTTCGAAAATAAGCCTGCCCTTCCAAGCAATCATGGCATCATCTCTCATTTTCAAGTTCACTTGGCTCAATAAACCCTCCTTTCTTATGTGAAAGTCATGTTGAAGAACTACCTACTCACAAGGTGAATACTGTAACACAGCATCATATTTCTTGCAACAACTTTATCCAACTAATGCTTAATGAGTTTAGTAGGGTAATCAATAATCTCATTCACATATGGCAATGAATTACAAGAACTATGTTGAGTAAGCGAGCTGCAGGAGCAGTTGAAGTGCAGTGAAACATAAATACACCCCTTGAAACAAACGATACTAAGAATTCTTACAACATTTGTTATTCAAACAATCTACATCACAGCAGCTGACTAAACAAAAACTTAATGTTCAAGGTTAGACCCTGGTCAATGCATAGTAATGTTTTCGTCATCATGAGTTCAGTCATCGGATATCAGGAGCTGGTACAGTATGCACATGCACAAAACTGGAAAAGTATGTCAATGGCAGGCAATGGGTAGAATTGCAATGGAATACTATATCAATGCCTGTGAAAGAGCTAATATGAAATTTCTACACACCAATGAAAATTATGTAAAAAAAAAAAAAAGAAAAAAAAAAGTATGCAACAGAGATTGCTGGCATGTCAAGATCAAAGTCCAAGGGTAAATTACCCTAAGTGTATTTGAAACTTCAGACACTGCCCAACATTGGCCACATAATGGTGCACATACCAAATATAGTATGCTATAAGAAAACTGAATGATTTCATAGAAGCAAAGCTGATCACATTTTAACACTTGCCTGCTTTTGTCATATTCCAACAGCCGGTTCCTGTGCTGGATTGCAGATTCCCAACCTTGATATTCCTTCTGGTCTACAAATGTCTGTAAGAACTGTTCAGCTTTCTTTGAGCCAGATACCAACTGCTGCTGCTCTTCTTGAGAGCAAACCTGCGCACATGAAAACATCGGGTATGATCTGTCAGTGAAGTTTAGTGTCATGAGATCCAGCTCAGTATCATCACCTTTCACAATGGCACTTTTCAAACCCATAACTACATTAAACAGTGCCTGTCTACCCTTGCAGCTATATTTTAAGAGCACAGAGTTCCTACTGTTGCAGTGTTCATTATTTTACATCTTGTTTGCTGTACATTGATAAAATGTATTCTTCAATCAAAGTGGCACACTAAAGGATAACAATTGGCACAAAACTGATGAAACATGTTGTTGTTTGAGCCAATATGTTCCAACTCATCAATATTGATTCATGGCTCTGCCCAACACCCTTCAGTCCTTCCACCAACATGCTGAGACAGCACCTTACAACAGCTGCACATCCTGCTACATGTCAGACTTGTGCTGTGCCAACCCGAAACCATTCTTACCAAACTGTTACAGAAGAGGCAAGGACCAGAGCCCTCCTGCTCACACACAATGCGACCACACTTGAGGCAATTATTCACCAGTTTGTGCTTGCTAGCCTGACAATCGCAACGCTGACGACCTGAAAAATAAGAGTCCTTCGCTTCAGTATTTTGCTGTTCATTAATTTGTGTTCTTTACTGGTTTATTTAATCAAACTCTGCAGAAATGCTTACAAGAATACTGGGTGTAGATTGTTTCAAGGACATAAAACACAGTTTGCAATGCTGTCTCAAGCAGTAAAGCTATTTATGTACTGAGGATATGTCCAGCCCCCAACTGAGATAATGACTATGTGGGTGAGATTTTACACAATTGTTCTCAGTCCCTCTACAAAAATTCCAGCAGAGTACATTAAATTTTAAAATACTCATGTCCTTCCACATCCTTGAAAATTCAATACAAACTGATCCTCTTACAACTCAATGTTACACTGTCTGAGCGATTGACAACATTAGTAAATAAAACATAAATAGCCAAATACATTAAACCAGACACAGCTGAAGATTTAGACAGTCCTGGGGGTGAGTCTGTGACCAGATACTCAAACCACAGAGTTCCACCACATGAAGGCAAGCTAACCACTACACTACAATGTTTGGATGACATATATGAGTTGCCCAATATTTTTATTTTTCAGTAAATATTCATTCCTAAATCATGACAATTACATATAATGATGAGTGACTGACTCCTTATTTTTCCACAAAGTCTCTGTTCACTTCTATGGCCTAGCCAAAACGAGGAATAATTGTGTGTACACCTTGCCAATACCGTACCTTTTCCTGCTCATGCAGCCAAGTTCTCACTGTGCAAATTACATTGCCATTACTTTCAAACTTTGTACTGTAGATAACATCCTTCAGGACTACAAATAGGTGAAAATCTGACTGCGCTAGGCTGAGGTTGTAGGCCTTGTATTGTCATGCTGAAGCAACATTTCAGCCAGACTCTTGTGAGGCCAAGCTCATCCACAACACTCCCCAAGCTCTTTCAACTTTCTAATGTAGGCATTGGAGTTATCATCTACCTTCTTGGCATCACATCCACAAGTATCATTCCTTCACAGTCCCAGAAGATAATGATCATGACCTTGTCCACTGATGGAGACAATCTGATTTTTCTACCAGGAAGATTAAGAATGCGGACATCCAAGATTGTCTTTCTGTCTCTACTTCAAAATGATGGACCCATGTTTCATATCCAGGATAGGTAGGACTCTCTGTCAGCTTCAATATGTCAACAACTTGGAAGAAATGGCTGTTCTCTTGGTTTTGTGTTCAACTGTGAGGCTCCAAGGAACCCACTTCAAATATATCTTTGAATATCTGAGATCATGGATGATGTGACAAGCATTTACTTTGCTGTTTCAAAAACCCATTGCCAGTTGTCAATTTACAATACAGGATCTGGCAGAGCAGTGAAGCATTTTAAAATTTCAGTTATGCGCTTCTCTGCTAGGGTATAATGGCATACAGGTGTTGTTACTAAAGCAGGGACCTTCAAAATTAGTCCACATGGAGTGCTGAGGTGTTAGAGAACATGTATGTGCTGTGGAACTGTTGATTCGGACAGGGTCCGTTATAGACTTAGCATGGATTTTGCCATGAAATGAATTGAAATGAAGCCCTGTCTCCAAATGCAATCCATCAATGGGTAAGGCAGTGGCACAAAGATGGCTCTGTCACATGTAAAAAGCCACCTGGTCAGCTGTCCTCAGTTCACACACCCGAGAACATTGCCAGAATGTTGGTGTCTGTCGGCCGCAGACCGAGGTGATCTGCGAGCAAACATGCTCAAGTGTGAGGCATGTCTGACAGGAATGTTCAGCACATCCTGAACAGTGACTTGCATCTTCACTCATACAAAATGCAAATTGTGTAGTCTTTGAATGATCAGGACAAAGAGGCACGCTTATAATTTAGTCGTCATTCTCAGGGAATATTGACTGAAAATCCAGACCTGCCGAACAACCTTCTGATGAGTGATGAGGCAGATATTCATTTGCATGTCAAAGTTAATATGCAGAACTTTCAATATTGGTCAGATACAAATCCTCATAAACTTCACCAACATGCCCTTTATGACCAAAAATTTACTCTTTGGTGTGCTGTTTGGTCCACAGGAGTCAATGGACCCTACTTCTTTGAGATGAAGATGGAAAAGCCATCAAAGTCACATCACAATGCTACACAGAGATGATCAATGAATTTCTAGTCCCAAAGATTCAACCAAAATATAACATGTGGTTTCAACAAAATGGTGCTAGGCCCACACAACAGTGATTAGCATGGCTGTGCTTCACTTTTTGTTTCCGCAGCGGGTAATTTCTCGTGTCGGTGCCTTGGCCTCTTTGTTCGCCGTACCTAACAACACCTGATTTTTTTCTGTGGGGTTATTTGAAAGTGAAGGGTACAGCAGACACCCTGTAGACTTAAATGCACTCAAACAAGCCATGCGAGACAAAATCATCAACATTTCAAACGAAACACTTCTATGAGTTATGCGCAGCTTCTCAACTCATATGCACTTGTGCATTCAGGAGGGTGGTGGCCATCCAAAAGACATTGTGCACAAAAAAGTGCAACAATGCAAAACAAATTTAAGCACAGTAGGAAATTATAACATGCTGAAATCGTCAGTAATTACTCTCAGTAAAATGTTATTTGTATTTATAATTAGTTCATTATTTCTGCCAGATCCTGTATATTGACCCTTGTACATGATAGCATCAGCACACTGCAGCATCTTAGGTCTAACAGCTGTTACTGGATGGACGAAGCAAGGCAAAGCACGGAGCTCTGTTTTTCATGTTTCAAAAGGTGTAACTCTTCTCACCCAGCCACCAACTGTGCTTCTGTCAACTGTGGCACTTCCATGAACACTGCAAAGACTTTTATGTATGTTTCCCAATGATTTTTTCTCAGCAACAAGGAATTCCATCACAGCATGTTGTACATAATGCATACCAGTGACTGAGCCACTTTTTAAGTGCTGCTGCAATGGTGATATCAGAAGTCTCTGCAACTTCATATATAAATGCCAGGAATTCCAAATTTATATCACCAAGAATTTCACATTTTTGCTCTGTTACTGGCCAAGAAAAAAGCATGGGCCATTACTTCCTGGTCAACCTACATCTTTGTTAAAGTCTAACTGGTTATTCACCTACATGGAACAGAATAAAATGCAAAGGTGACTTTGAATGATACGTAGAAATATGGAAAGAAGGCAACTATTGTCTATTCTAGCATTTGTGTAGAAAGGCTAACAAGCAGGAGCTACATCTTTGTAGTTACACATATTGAAATAAATGCTGCTGTAAATATTCAAAATGTTAAAGAAAATGACAATGCCCAAAATCAAAAGTGCAAAAGCACAAGCTGCAGATCAAACAGTGTTATAATGTATAATAATCCTGCTACTGACCTTTCAGCAAAATAGTGTTCCTGGCTTGGCCATCTGGTGAGTAAGGGTTAATGAACTTCAATTTCTTTTTACCTTGAAGTTCCTGTACAAACAAAATTACAAATAAGGTATAATCTTGATACACCCTCATGTACCAAATATATTAATTTATTACTTTAATTTATTTATGGTTTCCTTAACAATGGGGTGCTCGGTGGCACAGTTGGTTGAGGCACTGCGCTACAAGCTGGAAGGTCGTGGGTCCAATTCCCAATGATGCAATAGAACTTTTCATTGACATAATCCTTCTGGTCATACTATGGCCCTGGGGTTGACTCAACCTCTAGGAGAAATGAGTACCAGGAATATTTCATGGGGGGTAAAGGTGGCTGGTGCATAGGGCTGACAACCTTACCACTTCACGTGCCGACTGTCTTGAAATCTGGAAGCCTCAACCTCCTGGAACCCTCAGGGCCTGTCCAGGCCTGTAATAGGATTGCTTTACCTTTACCTTTTACTTAACAATGCTCCCATTAGTTCTGGGTATAGAGCACTGAAAGACAGATCAGTAAGTGGGAAATTAATTTGTAAGGATGATCATGGCCTTGAATTATTGTCCTGGAAATTTAAGGAAGAACTGACAGCAACCAAGGAAAATCTCAGGACAGCTGGCCTCTGGGTTAAGATTTGATCTGGGACCTTCCTAACACACAGGAGAGTGGCAGCCACTTGAGTACTGTGCTTGGTCATATATATTCTGTATATATTGCACTGCATATAGTAAAATATTGCTTCATCTCTTAGATTCTCACTTCAAGTGACACGTGTTTTACAAGGGGCAGTCAGAAAGTAATGTCTCCTGTTTATTATCTCCTTACAGTCTTTCTTTAAGGGACATTCTCACTCACATTCTATTAGTCCCAACTGTTCCCCTCAACATATGGCAGCACCACCACAAGTTCTAAAATGGCAGAGACTGATATGTGTTTGGAGCAACGAGGCAGTGGTAAAAGTTTTGAGCTGCTGAAGGTGATAAGCCAACTTGCATTGATACCATCTGCTCAAAGTGTATATTGAAGCTACTATAGATGTGAGTACTGTTTGATGATGGTTAAGACAGATTAAGGAAGCTGAAACACAAGAAGCAGCACTTCATGACAAACCATGGAGTGGTCACACTTTCACTTCAGTTATGCCCCACAACATCCTTAATAAACTGATATGCAGCATCTGTCATATAACAGATGAATTATGCTCCACCCTATAGATCAGTAAAGTGAGTGTAATGTCACTCAATAAAGAGCTTGGTTATTCCAAGGTCTGTGCTCAATAAGCACCAGCAATGCTCACAAATGAACACAAAGAAACAAGGAACTCAATCACTAGTGATGTGTGAATACATGGTATGACAGTGGACAAACAGACTTCTGGTCATAAACAGCAATGAATGATGAAACCTGACTCCACTATTTTGAACCAAAATGTAAGCAACATCAAGGGAAACATGTGATACGACATCCAAAATTCAAAAGTGTGCCACCTGCTAGAAGATTCACGATTACAGTTTTTTGGGAAAAGAAAGGTAATATTCTTGTGAACTTCTTGCCTACACGAAAACAGTGAACTCTGAACAATAACAAGAATGAATGCTCACCTTCATCAAGTTAGTACCACCAACAAAATGTCTAAAGTACTGCTCCTCCATGACAATGGTGGCGTGCACACAAGTGTGCACACCACAGAAGCCATCAACAAATTTCTGGATGGACATGCTGCAACATTCATCCTGCAGTCCTGAACTTGCACTATCAAATTAACACCTGTTTGGTCCCCTGAAAAAGTGCCTGTGAAGAAGACACTATGCCAACAATAGGACAATGCAGAATGCCATGCATCAGTGACGGCAAATGAGGGCAAGTGACTTTTGGGCAGGAATAAATGCCTCTGTTCAAAGGCAGAAGAAGACTGTTGACAAAGACGGAGACTGCACTGCAAAATAACTATGGTTTCAGCAATATTTCGTGATTTTGTACAAAACTTTCACATGCCCAGCTTAGTAGTCGCATAAAATAAAAAACAGGAGGCATTCCTTTCTGTGCCCTGTACTACCACTCAGGTAAGTCAGAAAGTACCCAGAATGTATTGCTTTTAAACACCATAGTATCATTTCAATTTGTACAGTAATATCATTTTTCCACATAATCATGTTTATTTTCAACACACTCAGTCCACTGGGCCACAAGCCTGTACACTCTCTATGTTTTTGGTTGGCTGACAAGCCATGCATGCACCATTTCTTTCACTTGCTCATTACAAGGATAAAGGCATCCTCTGAAAATCATTTTTGAGTGGGCCAAACACATAATAATCCAAAGGGACCAGATCAGGACTACAAGAAGGATGCTCTAACACCTCGAAGTTCAAATACCAGAGGGTACCAAGAGTGTGGATGGCAAGTGTGTGCATGTACACTGTCATGCAACAATGCAACATCCACTGTCACCATTCCTTGGCATTTTGTTCAAATACCTGGCCCCACAGAATCCTACTATAACTGACACTGTTTACTGTTGTGTCCTTGTCTTGACAGTGTTCCAGAGTGGGTAAATGAGAATCAATAAGAAGTGTCAACATCACTTTCCCTGCTGATGGTTCAGTTTTGAACTTTTCTTTGATGGACCATGTCACAGGTTTCCATTCCATACTCTGGCATTTACTCTCTGGCTCACAGTGGTACATCCACATATCCCCACTGGCAATGCATATAAAGAATGCCTCAACCTCATGGCAATAGTGACGCAAAAGGCTTTGGCAGAGTGCCAAATGGTTGCATTTGTTCTCTCCTATAATGTAATTGAAGTCATCCCCATGTGTTACGAAGTATTAAAATAATAAAACCATATACGTCAAACACACCAATTTATTACACAAGTTGGCTACATGTTTTAACCCCTATAGGGTCATCATCAAGCCTTCTTATTGAATCATGTCATTAAAACGCTGCGTACATTATTGGGATCCCAATTAATGCTTACAAAATATGAAATGATGTCTTGTTTGACAAACCTCATATAGATAATAATGTCCTCATAAAACTCTTAAAATCTATAAAACTATAACCGGGTATTACAAATAGTGTCTGGTTTTGTGTTATGAATCAAGGTTGTAGACAGACTGCTCACGTACATCTGTGTGGTAACAGTTAACATCAATGTGTGTCCATTGTTTTGCCTAAGATCTTATAGTACTATACATGTACACCTGGCAATCTCGGTAATTACAAAGTAGTGTCTGTTGAATTATTAATTTATCATGTCCAGAGACGTATCATCTTTCGTTTTTCTCCTACAGAAATATACGGGGTAAGTTGACTTGGCTGTTTTTACTGTCTCCTGTAGGAAGATGTAAGCAGTCATCTGGACAAGTACCATGACAAAGGGATTGTTCCATCTCAGTTCAAGCTAGAAGACAACGATGCAGTAGACAGCAAGACAAGTTTATGTAAATAAGTGGTGAAAATTAAAGTTCAAAAGGCAATATGATAATTATCTAGACAGATAGATAAATATAAAAGTGCAACATATTGCAACAGCTGAGCATTGATTCACTACGCGTTTTCCTACATGACACGGTAAAAACAACCAAGTCAACTTACCCCGTATATTTCTGTAGGAGAAAAACGAAAGAAGATACGTCTCTGGACACAATAAATTAATAATTCAACAGACACTACTTTGTAATTACCGAGATTGCCAGGTGTACATGTATAGTACTATAAGATCTTAGGCAAAACAACGGACGCACATCGATGTTAACTGTTACCACACAGATGTACGTGAGCAGTCAGTCTACAACCTTGATTCATAATACAAAACCAGACACTATTTGTAATACCCGGTTATAGTTTTATAGATTTTAAGAGTTTTATCAAGACATTCTTATCTACATGAGGTTTGTCAAACAAGACATCATTTCATATTTTGTAAACATTAATTGGGATCCCAATAATGTATGCAGCGTTTTAATGACATGATTCAATAAGGCCTGATGATGACCCTATAGGGGTCAAAACATGTAGCCAACTTGTATAATAAATTGATGTGCTTGACGTATATGGTTTTATTATTTTAATTCTCCTACAATGTGTCCGGCAAAGCATTGGCAGAACCATGCATAATTGGCAGATGTTTGGCCATTTCATCAATAATCGCTGTAGATTATTCAGAATAAAAGCACAGACTAGTTGAATGCTTTCATCAGTACAGGATGTAAATGGCTGTCCAGCTCTTTCTTCAATGGTGACATGTGCCCAACCATTTTTAAAGATGGTAAGCCATTCACACATTCAGCAAAGTCTGTTCCAATATTTTGCTGAAACTCTATGACTGATTTCTGCCTGTGGTACACCTTCAGCTAACACAAATCTTGCCAATGCATTCTCTCTGGTGCTAATGAAAAGCAAAGTGGCCATGTTAACTCTGTTGTGACAATACTACAGTTGCCTCTTAAGGTCAAAACTGCTTCAAATTAATGCTGAGGGTTCACGCTTGTACCAGTCTGCACAATAAGTACAGCTAGCATAACAAAATTTAAAGAGCATCCTTCTAAGTACGAACTCACTCATGGACATTGGTATAAAGCTACATTAGTTTAAATGTGTAATCATGGCACTTAAGAACCATTATTTAAATCTTACATTTAAAAACATGCATACTGTATAACACGTTGAAGAATTGTTAAGATTTTATGTCACATCAAGCAGCAAATGCTTCTCTGTGCATTCACATGTTTTATACAGAATTGCCTGCACTGTGTTGCAATTATTACTGTGTTCATTATTTTTATTAACTGTATCACACTTGTTCAAATTTTGCACTGGGAAGTGAACAAGTATCCTTTTCTGTTCTATTTGACTCAGTTATGTACTCAAGTTGTTATTGTATGAGCTATTTAAGTTCCTGACATCACAGCTGGCCTAAAATAAACCCTGATATTTTCCCTAAAATTAATATGCTGCAAGCCTCTGGGATTTGGTCATAAAGGACACCTTGCATTACTTACTGAAGAGCCTGGAATTGAACCCAGTTCACTTATACAATGCTCAGAACATCAGAACATATTAAAATCATAATAAATTAAAGCCATGTATATACATCCATAAACCATAAGCTTTTATGTATAGTAAATTATGCATCAGTTGTACATATTATAAAAAACAAAAGAATAATGGCAAGGTTATATCCATCAGTCCACAAGCTTTATGCAGAACTTTGACAGTACACAGTCCAAACTACTGACAACAACACTAAATAAACCAAAAATAAATAAATAAATACATGCAGAAATACATAAATAAATAAAAGCATAAATTTCTAATTCTACATTAAAAAATGTGATTAAATTTCAACCAGAATAATTTACACTAAAAGTCATCCAATGAATCATAATTTTGCATGTTTCATCTCATGCTTAACAAAACTGCCTACATGAAGCCCAAGAGACTATACAAGATTTGAAGTTCTCATGTCAAGAAGTATGGTGGCATGTTGTTTATTAGATGGGTACCAAGATTTCAAAGGAAACTGCTGCCTACATCTTCGTGGCCAAAGAGTGATCACAGCACGAATAAAGGGATAACTCAATATGAGGAGGCAGGGGTAGGAATGGAGTTATGAGCAAATGAAAGCAAACTGTGGTATCCCAAATTGGGTCACTCCTCTAACCTGAAGAAACAGGCAGCAAGATTCTCCAAAAAGTTGATACCTATGTACTGAACTACATGGTACCATACCCCACAACAGTGTACTGTAACAGTTCACAGTCCATAGCCTTAAAAAAAGTCTAATCTTGAAGCATGAAGAGTGGTACCTTCTGTGATGTGTCTTCCAATTGACCTTTGGACTTCTTTTTCTTCTCTGTTGGTTTGGCAGGAATGTAAATCTCTTCTGTTTCAGGCTTTTTATAGCCCTGCATGTCCAGTAGCAACCCTGTAAACACTGCAACAAAATTAATGCAGCCAACATAACAAACATTTTTAACAAACATCTTTACTATAGTCGCATGTGGTTTGGTGATCCAACACAATTTACAGGCCCTAATATTAAGAACAAATGCAAACAGATTATCCTGCATATTGTAACCTTTAACATAAATTTTTACAATACAAAAAAAAAAAAAAAAAAGAACGTTGGTTATACAACATAGTCAAAAAAAAAAAAGGAAAAAAAGCTGATTCCCAAAAAAAAAAAAAAAAACAAACAAAAAAAAAAAAACACCACAAAAAAAA
>Ga0123355_10003980_pt1 | contig 21390 bp, 18 predicted proteins | sample TergutEmb28metaG_3_FD_89872 | JGI IMG/M metagenome (GOLD analysis project Ga0123355, IMG submission 89872) | Embiratermes neotenicus P1 segment gut microbial communities from Petit-Saut dam, French Guiana - Emb289 P1 | ecosystem: Host-associated > Arthropoda: Insects > Digestive system > Gut ...
AATCGAGGTACCATTTTTATCTACAAATCATATTAATTTATCCGTATCCATAACAGATTATTATGAGGCGGTCTTTTTGCCGTATGACGATGGCCGACTAGGATTTTTTCTAATTCGTCCAACTGATGGTACAGACATCCGAGAATTTGCTAACAATCACAATGTGATGGATATCTTGGGTAGACGTAAGGAACGTGGGGAAATAAAAGTGATTATGCCTATGCTGGATAAAGGATTCGACATAATTATGAACGAGCAACTACAGGCATTGGGGCTTACATCTGTTTTTGATGGCTCTTTGTCTAATCTTACAGGTCTCGTAGAAGAGACCGTATTCCCAATTTACCTATCCGAAGTGCGTCAAAAAGTACGGATACAGGTACACTCCGAAGGAACCGAAGCCGCCGCAGTTACAGTAGGTATGCCTGCCCTATCATCTGCCTCATTTGAGCCTATCGAGCTAAACTTCAACACCCCATACATCTACCTAATATATGACACCAAAACAAGCACCGTACTATTTATAGGCGTAGTAGACACCCCACTCCACACACACCAATAATAAAAACTATAGGAACCGCGCAAAGCGCGGTTCTTTACAAAGTTTTTGGTCAAGCTTTTTTCAAAAAGCTTGCGGGGTGTGGGGCCGCGCCCCACGGTTTATGCTTTACCCTACAGAACAAAGCCCCACGGTTTTAATTCTTTCCCAAAAACATTGACATTTTCTAAGAACTATTCTAAGATTACAGAGATTCACGCCCCGGAATCAAAAAATATTAACAATCGAAAAGCATTGTGTAAAAGTTGGAGGTATTCATGCGCACCACCCATATCACAAAGCCCCTAGAAGTAGAGCGTAAATGGCTAGTTGTAGATGCCGAAAATCAACTTCTGGGCCGCTTAAGCTCACAGGTAGCTCATATCTTGCGCGGCAAGCATAAGCCGGACTTTAGCCCCAGCGTAGACTGTGGCGACTATGTAATTATAGTAAATGCCGAAAAAATCCGCGTAACCGGCAAAAAGCTGGACCAAAAAACCTATGTACGCCACACAGGCTACATCGGTCACCGTAAAGAGACAAAGCTAAAAGTCGTACTACAAAAAAAGCCGGAGTACGTACTAACCCACGCAATTAAAGGCATGTTGCCAAAAAATAACCTGGGCCGCAAAATGTTCTCAAAGCTACATGTATACGCCGGACCCACGCATAAGCACGAGGCCCAAAAACCGGAAGTGCTAACTATAACCACCTAAGGAGATAACCATGGCATCAGTTTCATATTATGGCACAGGCAGAAGAAAAAGCGCCGTAGCAAGAGTGTACCTTTTGCCTGGCAAAGGTGACATTATCATTAACAAGCGCGGCATAGATGATTATTTCGGGCTAGAAACCCTTAAGCTAATCGTACGTCAACCACTGGAGTTAACAGGCACCACCGCCAAGTTCGATATAAAAGTAAACGTATTTGGCGGCGGCTACACCGGCCAAGCCGGTGCAATCCGCCATGGCATTTCCAGGGCTTTATTAGAAGCAGACGGTGACTTCCGCCAACCCCTAAAAAGGGCAGGCTTCTTAACACGTGACCCCCGTATGAAAGAGCGTAAAAAATACGGCCTCAAAGGTGCAAGACGTGCACCTCAGTTCTCTAAGCGTTAATGTTTCCAATAATAAACAAAACAGACCCCCGGCCATGCGCCGGGGGTTTTGTGCACATGAAAGCTTTTTCCAAAATTAACCTTATACTGGAAGTCATGGGCAAAAGGCCAGACGGGTATCACGAGCTTGTATCTGTGATGCAATCGCTTGCGCTTCATGATACTATTACGATACGCGTAAATGGCTCGCCCCACACAAACGAAGATAATTTTCAATTAATATGTAGTGACCCAAGCCTCCCAACAGATGACCGCAACCTTGTAACCCGTGCGGCCAAGTATATGATGCAGAAATATGGCATTACACAGCCAGTAAGCATTCAGCTAGAAAAACGCATTCCTGTGGCGGCAGGTTTGGCCGGTGGCAGTAGTAACTGCGCGGCAACCCTTCTTGGATTAAACAGCTTATTCGACTTAGGTATCCCACTACATAGCATAAGTCAAACAAGCTTAATGGAAATAGGGCAACGCTTTGGCGCAGATGTACCGTATTGCCTAATGGCCAACGCAGTTTTAAATGAATCTTCGCCAGGTAGCATAGCTTTGCCAAGTGGCACGACAGCCTTAGCCAAAGGCATAGGCGAAAAACTAACCCCACTCCCACCCCACCCAAGCACTTGGGTAGTGCTGGTATGCCCTCATATCCCTGTATCAACAGAAGATATTTTTGGCCGATACAACGCCCCTACCCTACCCCAAACGGAAACACCATACATCACCACCATGCTCCAAGCCTTAGAAAGCGGAGATATAAACTCAATAGCCGCAAATTTCAAAAACGACCTAACAAAAGTGACCACAAGCCTCCATCCGGAGATTAAAAATATAATAAGCGAACTACTAAACCAAGGCGCAATTAACGCCGCAATGAGCGGCTCGGGCCCTTCGGTTTTCGGATATTTCACAAGCAAAGAAGCCGCTGAAAAGTCGCAACTAAAACTCCAAAGTGTAACAGGAAGGGCCTTTCTAACACACACAGCAGATTAGAGTCTATCGATAAGCGTTTAATTTTTTGCACGGGGGGTGCACGATGCCAAAAGACAAGCCTAACAACGCTAATACTGACGGCTTACGCCAGATACCAAAGCCAATTCAGCTAGAACTACCAGGCTCGCGCCCAAAACCGGCACGCCGCCTTCACGAGCGTGAACCCCAAGCCCCTCCCCCCAGCCAAGAAAGGCCAACCCCACCCCCAAGCCGTGAAAGACGCACTAGCGACCCGGCCACCGGTAAGCGATATTTCGACTCTGTCCAAAAAACCTACGGCCAACGCCGCCCACCCGCACCAAAACCCCCAAGGCAAAAACGCCGCTGGTGGTATCACCCCCAAACCGGCCCAATGCTTGGCCAAGGCGACAGGCTATACAACCCACCCCAGCCAAAGCAACCATTCTTCCCGCCGCATATTTGGCGGGTTGTAAGGCTATGGCCCTTGGCTATAATCGGCATAGCAATAATCATAATGGGTATGATAAACGTCTTTAGCTACAACGCCTGGGCCGTATTCCTGGACGGCCAGCTACTGGGGCACATGCCAATAAACCGCGAAATAGAGCCGGAAAGTATCCAAGATGCCGCCGTGCGCCGCCTCCAGGATATACTGGGCGCAGATGAGGTGCTGGTAAACGAAACAGTAGAAGTCCGCTCGGCACGCGCAGGCAGGCGCGAGGTATATACCGCCCCAGACATGATAATGATGATAAGCCAAAACTTCACATATCAAGTAATGGCCTCTGCCATTTACCTAGACGGCGAGCGAGTAGCCATCTTAAGAAGCCAAGCCGATGCCGAACATGTACGCCGCGAGGTAGTACAACGGTTCGAAAATAACTATACAATCCGTACGCTAACAACATTCGAGCAAGACTGGCAAGTAACAAGAGTAGCCATAAACCTAGATAACGCAAACCAGGAAATGGACAACCCCCATGAGGTAATCCAGTTCCTAGAAAGGCCAATCCAAGACATCCACCACCATACAATAAGGTCGGGCGATACGCAGTATACCCTGGCCAGATTTTACAACACCACAATAAACATGATAGGCTATTTAAACGACATTGCATCGGATGCAATCCTGCCGGTTGGCGATACTTTACTAATAGAAATAACCCGCCCAAGGCTAACGGTAAGAACCGTAGACGAAATTACCTTCATAGAAACAATAGCCAGGGAAACCCAAACAGTGTATAACGAAAACAAGCTGGCCTCTCTGCCATACGAAGAACTAATAGAGGGCCGGGACGGTGAAGTACAAGTAGTACAGCGCATCACCAAGCTAAACGGCGTACAGCAAGGCGCACCAGAGGAAATATCCAGGCGTGAGCTAAGCACAGCCGTAGCGCGGGTAATAGAGGTGGGAACATTAGAAACGGTAATTCATACCCAAACTGGGTAAAATAATTTGTATACAAATGAGGAGGGGCTTGTAATGCCAGAAAAAATTTTAGTAGTGGATGACGAGACTAACATCGCGGAGATACTAACCTATAACCTAAAAAAAGCAGGTTATGACACAATAGTAGCGTATGACGGTGAAGCCGGCCTAAAAATGGCCCTGGAGGAAAACCCAGACCTAGTAATGCTGGATATCATGATGCCAAAAATGGACGGCTACGAGGTATGCCGCCAGCTAAGGTTGCAATCTCAAGTGCCGGTAATAATGTTAACAGCCCGTGCAGAAGAAACCGATAAAGTACTAAGCTTCGAACTGGGCGCAGACGACTATATTACAAAACCCTTTGGCGTAAGGGAAATGTTAGCAAGGGTAATGGCCAACCTACGCCGCAGTAGCGGCGGCCTAGCCCAAGAGCAACCAACCAAAAACAAGCTGGTATTTGGCGAAGTTGAGATAGACCTAGACATGCATGAAGTAACCCGCGGCGGCGTATTAATAGAGCTAACCCGGCGCGAATACGAGTTGGTAAAATTCCTGGCACAGCGTAATAACCAAGTGTTTTCTCGCGAGCAATTATTCGAAAAAGTATGGTGTTACGAGCATTTTGGCGATATGCGTACAGTAGACGTAACAGTGCGCCGCCTAAGAGCCAAGCTAGAGCCAGACGATACAGAGCCTACCTACATCTTAACCAAGCGCAAAGTAGGCTATTATTTCACAAGGGAATTTGGTGACGGAAACCCCAATGAACAGCATTAAGCTAAAGCTAATAATTATTTATATAGCGGTAGTCCTTATTATCATGATAGTAAGCGGCACCTTTATGGTGCGTAGCGTACGTGATACTGAGATTGACTTAACCTTCACGCGCCTTCATGACTTTGCACAGTCCTTGGAAAATAGTATTGTGCGCGGCCATGACCCGCAAGAATTTAGAAGGCCGGATTTATGGATAATGATGGATGCCTACGACATACAGGGCATGATTTTAAACGAAATTGGCCAGCCCATAGCACCCATGGAGTTTGTGGCACTTTTTAGCAACCAAAGCTTAACCAACGCCGCTATTTTGGCGGCTGTTGGCGGCAATGAGGGCTTTGATACAAGAAGCCGCGCAATAGATACCAACGAGGCTATGCTAAGGTGGATATCATACGCCAGGCCCGTGACTGTTGGGGATGAGATATTTATTGTATACACCCGTGTTAGCGCGGAGTCTTTAAACGAACGGCTAAACCAGATGGTGCTAAGCCTTGTATTCACGATTCTTATTTCAGTTATTTTAACCGCCGTGCTATGGTTCTTCTTGGCAAACAGGATTACTAATCCCATCGTAACCATGATAGAACGCGCAAAGGCCATGGCCCAGGGCGAGCTGTCTCAAGAGATACCCGTTCATGGAAAAGACGAAATTGGGCAACTGGCCTATAACTTCAACCATATGGCCCGGGAACTTTCCCAGCTAGATACAATGCGTAAGGAGTTTGTGGCCAATGTATCCCACGAGTTGCGCACGCCGCTGACATCTATACGCACGTATACCGAAACTTTGCTTGACGGTGCGCTTGAAGATGACCAGGAAACCGCCATTCGCTTCCTCAAAATTGTAGATGACGAAGCCCAGCGGATGTCGCTACTTGTAACAGACCTGCTGGAGCTTAGCCGTTTAGACAGCGCACGCACAAAGCTTGACCAAGATATTTTGGACTTGGTGGGCCTGCTAAGGGTAACCGTACGCCAATGCCAGATATTAGCCGAGCAAAAGAACCAGACCATAGCATTCAACCCGCCGGAAGATTCATGCTTTATATTGGCAAACGCCCCGCGTTTCAACCAGGTTGTGTTTAATGTGCTGTCGAACTCTGTCAAGTACAGCCCGGAGAACACGACAATTAGTGTATCCGTAGAGGCTACCGATGTTGATTATAGGGTATATATAAAAGACCAGGGTGTTGGCATCCCGGACGATAGCATACACCGTATATTCGAGCGTTTTTATCGGGTAGATAAGGGCCGCTCTAGGTCAATGGGCGGCACAGGGCTAGGGCTTGCCATTGCCAAGGAAATTATCGAGGAGCATGGCGGCAATATTTACGCAACCAGCAATGTTGGCGAAGGTACTACCATGGTTTTGAGGATTGATAAGTATATCGAGGAATAGGCAGGCGGTGTGATATGGAGAATGTTATGTCTATAACACTACGAAGGGCTAAAACGTTTTTGATTTTGGCCCTTGTTGCGCTTGCTATATATCAAACCGGCAGGTTGTGGTTTGTGCATTTTACTAACCGCAACTTTTTTCCGTATATAGCGGCCCGTTTTGTTCCGTCTGTGCCCGAGAGAAGCCGCGAGTTTGTGCGGCCTATGCGGGTGGTGCAGGGGGCAGGCAACGGGCTTTTTGCTGTGCGTTATAGCGGGCTTATGGATATGCCGCTTAGAAATTACTTTGATACGGTTATGACGGAGCTATTTAACGGCGGGCGGTTTGTTGGCGTGGTTGAAACGGATTACGAGCGGCTTTTATCCCATCCTATGCTTAAATATGAATATGCGTTTTATATGCCTGCGGAGGTATTTCCGCTGGCCTTTAACCCCCGTGCGGCTACGTTTTTGACCGCGCGCGGGATTTCGGAGTTTAGTGCCGTGGCTGTATGGCCGTCTGCGGGCGGGCAGGATGCCAGGGTCTTTTTTATAGGCAATGGTCAAACCTGGGAGTTTGCCCTGGACGCGGCACGGGAGGATTTGTCTTTTGGTATTGCGCCTGTTTCTACAGACTCTATCCATTTTGTTTCCGCCGCTTTAGAGGGGTACGAGTACTTGCCTGCCGGTAACTTTGTTGCGCGTAGTGGTAGCCGAGGGTTTGCGTACTCACCGATTATTGTAACCAACCACTACCGCCCGGGTGCTACCGGGGGCGACTTGCCGCATATCCGTAACCGTGTTGCACATTTTTTTGATAACCCGGCCACTATAAATGACCGCGTGGCGGGTGACGGTGTGTGGACGTTTAGCAATATCCATACGGTTGTGCGTTATTTTGGTACAGATGTGCTGGAGTATTCCAGTTTCCGTTCGCGCCGTCAGAACGTAGACACAAGCTTTTTGGATGCTTTTTCTGCGGCATGGGCATTTATTGCGAATGACCCGCATGTTGTAAACGAGATTTTCCTCACCGGTTTTGAAGAACGCGGTGCGGGATATGTATTTTGGTTTGGATATATTGTAGATAACTTCCCTATCCTAATGCAGGATAGTTGGGAGGTCTCGTCTGCAGAGGATATCTTGCCGGCCCCTATAGAGGTGGTTGTAGACCAGGGCCGGGTAGCAAGGTATCGCAGGTTGGCCCATAATTTTAGTGTAGATGATTCTCATGGCTGGCTGGAGATTGACCTGGATAGTTTATTAGAAAACCAGGAGGCTCCCTTAATTGGCCTAAGCGTAGGCTACCCCATGCGCCCAAGAGAAACCCGTTTACGGCTGGGCTTATGGGGCATATATGCTGAAATTTACGAAGAAGAATATGAGTATGAAAACGATTATGATACGAAATACGATAACTAGAGAATTAGAGCGGGCTCTAATTCCCGAAGGAAGCGGAAGCGGGCTATGCCTGCTGTAGCGGCAGGGTTTGGGGCAGAGCCCCATTCAAAAGGAGGCTTGTATGGAGTGGGAAAAGGCAAAGTCATATCTGTTACTGTTTTTTATCTTGCTTAACCTGGCTTTAGGCGGGCTAATCCTTTTGGAGGGCCGCCGTTATAGAGTAACACCGGAAAGAGAGCAAACCATTATCACAATAATGGAGCAAAATAACATAACCATAGATACCAGGCTACTAAGGCGTTTCACGCCCATGCGCATGATGAATGTCACCGGTTTTTATTATGATACAGAGGAGCTTATAAATATTTTTTTCGGCAATGCCACTGTACAGCGCACTGCCAACTTCCGTGGATATGTAGTAACTCGCCGCCCGGCAGAGTTGGTAATCTCTAATGGGTTTATTTCGTACACCAACCCAAATGGGCGTGGCGAAATAGCAGAGCTAACCACCGCCAATGCACAGCGGTTAACAGACACCTTTGTACGCGCCAACTGGCCGGATTTTAGGCTGGATACGGTATATGTAGGCGAGGATTGGCTTTTACTAACCTACAGGCAAATTTATCGCGGGCATCTAATACACTCTAATTTCGTAGAATTTTTTGTAACCGAAGCCGGTATACTGCGCGTAGAAATGCAGTCTAGCCAGGTACTGGGTTGGGAAAGCATGGAGCAACAACCCATAGTACCACCAGACGAGGCACTACTAACCTTCGTGCAACGCGAACGGCACCGCGCACGTATTGCCCCAATAGTTATAGACCATATGGATTTAGTATATTTCCAAGAGGACGGCGGTACAGACAATGAAGTAATCCACCGTGCGATACCCTTTTACCGCATATTTGTAATAGGTGAGGGTAGCGACCCGTTTCTTATTAACGCTGTCACTAATGAGATGATAAACTAAATCCCCCAATGCTCTCTAACATATGCAATCCACTCCTTCACATTGGGGCGTTTTGGGTCAAGTTGAATAAACAAATTATCAACCGTGCTATGTAGCAGGCATATTTTGTTAAATATCTCTGCACCCTCATTTTGCCGCCCAAGATTAAGCAGTGCCAAGCAGTTTACATAAAGAAATTTCATAACAAGTCTAAGGCTGTCGTGCTCTTTTAGGCGTGGGTAGTACGTATCAGAGAGTGGTAAAGTGAACTATGGATGCGCGTGTAGCACAAATTACGCAATTTGAAAGGACTCAACAACCATGAAAAAGGCAATTTCACTTTTAGGCGTACTACTAATTTTACTTATCTTGGCAGGTTGCGGCTCGCCTACAGAAAGCAACATGCCAACACATCAAGTTGACAATTTTGATAGAAACGAAACAAATGCCCCGATGGATACACCCCAGCAAATACAGCAAGCTATATATGACCCACACGAGCTAAACGGCACATGGCATTTCAGCGGCTTTCGTGTACGTGTTGGCAACTTTGATTATGATTTTTATGGTAACAATGTCACAATCAATCTTTCGTACCGCACTAGCGGAAATGGGGCTTGGCCTACGTTTTTTGGAGAGCAAGATACCTGGGAGATGCTTCACCAGTGGCAAGAGGACGATATAACCCTTGAAAGATACAGGATAACAGGCAATTTTACCATCGAAGGTGAGATACTGGAGCTTACGTTATCAAACGGTGCCGTTATACGAAATCACATTTTTCAAACATTAAACACCATAGAACTTACACCACTAGGCACGGGATATACCATTGGCGTTGGCACAATGCATTTTTTCCGCCAAGAGCCGGTTTCTAGAGCCAATGATGGCCCATTCGAAATTGTAGAATTTGGAGACACAACATGGCTAGTGCTAGATAGAGACGCAGAAGGCATGTTGCTGTTACGTGAGCACGTTTTGGAGGACACGCGCAATTTTAACCGGCGCGGAGAGTTGGATTTAGGCTGGAGAAACAGCGATTTGCGCACCTGGCTTAACCGGCAGTATCTCAACGGCTTTGACCCTATCTACCGAGATAGAATACGCCAAACCAATATAAATAACACTACACTGTTTGGCGAACCCATCCCAGCAACCAACCACAGAGATAGCCCCGAAGCTGATACTACAGACAGGATATTTATACTTAGCGTAGAGGAAGCAGTGCTGTATTTCACCACATTACATGAAAACGCCTTGGCCTCTGCCATTGATAGGATGCAAAGCGAACTTGGCACAGTATTTCTGGGCCAGGCCAGTCAACTGCTGCAAGCAGAAGCATCAAGGCATTCTTCTGACGAAGAAGGAATTGTGCAGTCATGGTGGCTTCGTACTCCGGATTTAAGTAATACATCGGGCTTCACATCCAACACATTTAGGCGGTTTATTGTACTGTCAAACTCGACACGTTTTGTCGGTGAAAATATTGGTATATCTGCGGGTGCTATTGGCAGAACTGACGCAAGCAACAACAGGGTGCATGTACGGCCGGCCATGTGGGTTTATCATTATGCGCCTGACCAAGTGACACCAAACGCTCCGGAAGCACCAGTGCAAGAGATTACAGATACTCCGGCACAAGATGCGCCTGACCAAGTAACGGCAGAAACTTCACATGCACCGTGGATAATTGCCTTTGCCGAGATTTTAACGGATATGTCACGGGAAGATGGTGAAATTGGATTTTTATTGCACGATATTGACGGAGATGGTATTCCGGAGTTGCTTATAGATGGTTGGTGGCCTGCATATGACCATCAAGCATTTGCATATACCTTCCGTAATGGCAGGGTAATACCTTTTGAAAATCCAGATTTGATTGCAACCTTTTTCCCTGCCGCCGCCAGAATACACCTTTCCGCTACAGCTGATAATATTAACGGAATTATTCATAAGTCGTTTGGGTCTGGTAGCAGTCATCACGCTCATATTATAATTGTTGGGGATAGATTTATAGTCAATACCTCTTGGCACGCTGACTGGGATACTGCAACTGATGATGACATAATGAGGTATTTTATAGACGAAAGGCAAACAGACCACGATGAATACATCGGCATGTACTCAGTGGTAGGATATGGGCTATACATGCAACTGATAACACCAGACGCAGATTTCGTTCAAATATTATCTATGCTAAGCAATAATCCCTAACTAATACCGATTCTAAAAAAGCGGCGAAGCCGCTTTTAACGATGGATGTCAGACCAGTTTCCTAGTCTACAAGTAAAAACCCCCGGCAAGAAGGCATAATACACCTTTTTGCCGGGGGTTTTTCGTTTAAGCACGCAGTGTGATTTATTGCCTGGGCAACATATCCCACAGTTGCGCGGCCGATAGCGAGCTTGCGCCAATTTCAATGACTATATCGCCGTATAGTATACTTAGCGAAAACGTCCACCAGCCCGGAACGGCAGTATGGCTTTCCGTCCATACTGCCATGGATTCCAGCCTTTCTAGGGTTAGGTCTTCTATAGCCACTGTCGGCAAAGCGAATACCCTGCGGGCGCGATGGGTTTCGCCTTCGAATACCGGAAGGTTTAGGGCGTTATCCAGGTCTTGGGCGGTTAGGCGGTTTTCGAGGTGGAAATCTTCCGCATATGAGATTCTCCATCTTAGATGGGCCGTTCCGGGCCCCTCCCACCATGTTAGCAAGTGGTTGCTGTTTTGGCATACCCAGCGGTTTATTACGCCAGGTGTCATACCCGGTGGTATGGCGGTTGGCATGTAGTAGCCAAACTGTGGATCCATACGGGCTTCTTCTATGGTAATGTGGTCGTTTTGCATAAACGGGATTTCTGGGTTGGCCAGTACGGATAAGTCAGCGGGGCCGCCGAATATTAAGCCTTCTATTACTTCGTTTATCTGCTGGGTTAGGTTTTCTGATGGGCCTGCTGCGGATACATGGTAGTATAACCCATCCAGTGTGAATAGCGCGTTGTAAAACATAAAGACTTCTGCACCTTGATGAATATACATTTCTGAACTGTGCGAGATGTACGTAACAGGGATGTTGTGCACATAGGCCGTCCAAGAATCTCCGTGGTCATCACGTAACATCCAGCTCAAACGGTCTAGCATTGCTATGTGTGTGATTTCATCTTCGTTTATCTGTACATCAATGAACTGGTCTTGGAGAGTTGTTTTATGGGCGTTTGCCGATAATAGATTGCCGTCTATTGAGTATATAGCTGATGTAGCAAAGGCTAGAGAAAGGCTTGGGAATACGCTTTGACGCTGCATGAGGGTAAGCTCATGCGTGAACATGACTATTTCGCGGCTTGGCATGTCTAGCGGTAAATAGTCATCTATGATAGGTGTTAGCGGGTTTAACCATTGGCGTTCATCTCGTGGTGGGATTATTGTGCCTTCGTTATTCGGGTCTAATTGCGCGAAACGTTGGTGATATGGGATGCCACCAGTTTCCGGGCCGCCCGCAAGTGGGCCACCGCCTTGGATTTCCGGTGCCGACTGTGCCGAAGGTATGCGAATAACATAGTCGTCCGGGGCGCGCAGGTTGCGTATTGCGCCGGGCATTACCCATATGGCCAATAGCAGTACTGCGGCAGTTGCCACAAGCCCTGCGTAGCCGGTTACTGTGCGGTTTCTGGCTTTGGGCGATTTTGTCCTTGCTTGCTTTAGTATTTTGCCCTTTAGGGCCGGGTCGGGGGTTATATTATCCATGTAGTTTTTATAGTCATTCATTTTAATCATGCCTCCTTTACAAGACTTTTTATTCCTCCAAATAATTTTTCAGCTTACGGCGTGCGCGGGTTAGTTGCTGGCGCACTGTGGATTCGTTTTGGGTTGTAATTTCTGCTATTTCCTTTGTGGAATAGCCTTCGTAGTAGAATAAATGGATTGCAACCCGGTACTTGGAGGGTAGCGACATAATGGCCTGTATTAGGCCAAGTTGGGTTTCGCTTTGGGCTGGGTAGGTTTCAAGCAGTGGTACAGTACGCCGCCACCAGTGGGTGCGCAGGCGGTTTTTGCATAGGTTTACCGTCACCCTTATCAGCCACGCGGCTTCGTGGTCTGGGGATTCGAACTCCTGCTGTTTTTCGAATAGCTTAATAAACGCGTCTTGGACTATGTCCTCTGCGTCTGCCTTGCCTCCCATTATGGCTAGGGCTGTGCGGTATAGCTTGTTTTGGTGCTTTTTTATTATTGCTTCCATCCAGGAGGCATCTGCTAGTGGTTCGGTATATGTTTGCTGTGAATAGTTTATATAATCCACCGGCCGGTTGGATTGTATCTCCATTTGTTTCACTCCCTTCACTTTATATACACATGACAGGGGGTAAATGCGACAAGGATAGTAAAATTGTCATCCATACATAAGCAACAATAACCCCAGCCGCAATAAGCATAACTGCAACCTTAGCGGGCAAACGCGCGAAATTAAAGCTTAGTTTACTGCCAAACCTATGCTCGACAAGCCCCGCCGGGTCGTCTGCATTATGATAAAAAAGGCCAAGCTTCCAATGCTTATCATCATCGTCATGCATGGGTTGCGCGTCATGAACCGGCTCGTCTAGCGTGCCTTGTGCATCTTCCGATATGTCAACCTTAATTTTATACCCGCCTTGGCCGGAGTTTACGGTCACCCCTTCAATTATACCAATCATAATAAGAATGGTTCCCCACCCACCCCAAAATATAAGCGGCCTAGTAGCAAGTGCCGAATACGGAAAAAGAACCACCAGCCCAACCGCCGCTATATTAAGAACAATAATAACCGTAAGTAGCCCAAAAACATGCCCCAACCGCCTACGATACACCGTGTGCTGTGCATAGGAAACTCGCGGTTGGGCAGGGTCAACTTGCAGTTTAACCCTTTGAATCATAACGGCAATAAAGGTCATAACCAGAAGAACCGCCGCGTTAATTAATGGATACATAAACGCAAAAAGCCACGTACGCGTGGCCAATACTGTGGGTTGCATGTTAATACCAAAGCGGATAGGTATCATCTGAGGCAGTGAACCATATCTAAAATTTGCGGTTAAGACAGAAGCCATAATAATCGCAAAGCTGACTAGATACCAACCCCATGGCACTGCCATCAAGCGCCCCCTTTTTGGGATAGTACGCTGTGCATACACCACACCGGAAACCTGCCAGCCTTGCTTTGCTTTTAGGCGGGTAGCCGCTTTCCAATTGGGGATATACACAGCAAAAAAAACTGTGATAATCAAAAATGGTAAATAAAGCGTAGTAAGTAGCGTGATGCCCCTAAATGCCATAAACTGCACAATACATATGGCAACAGTTCCTACCATGCCAACAAAACACATGATAATATAACGCGCCCTTATCTGCTTGGCTTCGGGGCTATGTTGCTCTTTGGGTGGGATTTTCACGCCAAATAAGTACATAGCCCGTGTTCGTTTCGGGGTAAGCGCAAGCAGTACCGCAGATACCACGCAGATGCCAATGTTTATAATTAGTAGGAAATTGTTCATGTCCATTAGATTACATGCCTCCATTTTATTGTATTACACCCATTTCCGTCACGACAAACGCATGAAGGGTTTTAGCCCCCTTCTTTAGAAGGGGGTGCCGCTGTAAGCGGCGGGGGTTGTGTTACTTAGTGATACATAAAGGCCAACCCCCCCGGCCCTTCCGGGCCAACCCCTTCGTAAACGAAGGGGGCTAGAGGCGTTTATGCGTTTGTCGTGCATTTCCGTCTAGTTCTATTGCGTATTGTTTGCATTGGTGAACAAGCCTACATACATCTTGCGGTTTCGGTGTATTCGGCAAAGATGCCCTTTGTTACCTCTATAAAACCGTTGAAATGTGCCGTCATGGGCCTGTTGCAAAAGTGCATTAGGGCTATGTCGCAGTTAACCGGCACGTCTTGTACGGGGAAGGCCAATATACTGTCCATTACGCCGGGATAATGGGCGCGCACATACCGTAGTATGGTTTGCGGCATAAATACACCGGCGTTTCCGGCACTGCATAGTGGCATAAGTGGCAGTACATTGCTGGATTCTATAACTATTTTGGGCTTGGTGTTAAGCCGTAGGTATTCCTGTGCGATTTGCGTGTGAATTTTTGAGGTATTGGGCTTTAGTAATATCGGGATGTCTTGGATTTCTTTGAGCCGTACACCTTCCGCGACAGCGGTTTCTATACGAGATTCCGGGAAACTGTGGTGTAGTAGCAGGCTTTTTGCGGCAAGGAAGTACAGTTTTCTGTCCTCTAGTAGGGTTGTGGAGGTAATTACGTTTTTTTGTGTTGTGCCTGCGTCCTCTAAGCCTATCGTGAAATCTATCTTCCCGTTCATTAAGTCTTTCAACAGGTACGATGTATGGTCCTCCCTAAGCGAAAGCTCTACCATTGGATATAATTTGTTAAAACGGGAGAATATAAGCGGGAAGAAAATTGGTGCGCGGGTGGGAGTTATGCCCACCCGAATCTTTCCCTTCTGCTGGGAGGATATGTGGCTAAACTCTGCCATTAACCGCTCCTCTTGGTAGAGGGTTTTGGTTATATGCTCTAGTAGCAGTTCGCCTGCGTGGGTTAGGTGCAGGCTTGGCTTTCGGCTAAATAATTGCACGCCGTAATGCTCCTCCATGCGCTTGATATACTCGCTTAGGCTTTGTTGGGATATGTATAGGTTTTTGGCCGCCTTTGTAAAGCTTCTTTCGCGGGCTACCTCTTCAAAGTATTTAAAATAATTGTTGTACATGACTTCACAACCTTTTACCTGTGGGTATCACAATATTTAGCTTGTTGACTATTGCCATAAGGTATACTAACTTGTAATTATAAAAATATCAATTATGTCAAGGCTCAACAGCCTTTGGCAAAAAAGGAGAATGCAAATGTCTATTAAGAAGTTGTCTGCCAAGGCTATTGCACTGGCACTATCCTTTGTAATGGTTTTTGGCGCAGTAACAGTAGCCGCCTACGAAAACAACGATTACGATGAAAACGGCTATGAAGAAAACGGCGAGGTAGCGGAGTTTGCACTGCCAGACATGGATTTTGAAATTGCTTTCTTGCTTGACGCAGAGCTGGTACTGGATGAAGATGGAGAGTTGTGTGAAGATTTCCTATACGCCCTAGGGCTTGAAGTAAACAGGTATCGCCGCTTATATATCCAGTGGATGGACACCCCAAACCAATATTTTAACAGCGATGGCTGGATTAACCGTATCCGCCAAAGAAACTGGGAGGACCGCTGGCAACTAACCTATAGAAGAAGATACCCCGTTGCATGGCCCTTAACCTATGACGGTATTGAAGCGGCTTTATTGCAAGCATTAAAGGACGGTTTCACCCTAGAAGATTGGGATTTTGAAGTAGACTGGAGCTATAACTCCGCAGTTTTAACCCTATCCGACACAGTAAACATCCCCTTCCCAGAAGGCGCAGAACGTGGCGAGCTTCCGAATTTAGAGCTAGCCAGGCAACTGCTAATAGAAAACATGCCAGACAAAATGTACGAACTGGGCTGGTATGGCGAAGCATTGGTATATGTAGTGCCACACGGCCCTGTGCATTACAGAAGGTTCGAATTTAACCGCTTTGGCGAAAACAACGCTATCCGCATCGAAATAATGCCAGTAAGAACAGCAGACGGAAGCGGTATTGAAAATATAGTTGAAGTATCTCATGCAACCGAAGGCTTGGGGCTTGAAGTAACAGCCGAACGCCGCGAGTATATTTACAACCTATTCGAAGGCTATATTTTACCAAGAAGCGGGCTAAGGACTTCAACAGTTTTAGCACGGTATCAAGGCGTTAACGTAGATGCAGAGCCGGAAGAATACGATGAAGAAGATGAAGCAACACCCGAATACCCACAAGCAACGGTAGTAAGGCTTACAGTTGGCTCGACAGCTTACACCATTAATGGTGTGGCCCATACAGTCGCCGTTGCGCCATTTATGCGTGATGGCAATGTAATGATACCCCTGCGTGCAGTAGCAGAAGCCTTTGACGCAGAAGTAAGATGGGATGCCGCAAATAGGGTTGCATATATTTATGTACAAGGCGCAGAAGCTAGCTTTAGCATAATAGTAGATACCGGCACAACTGCTATTGTAAACAATCACACCTTTGTACCTGCAAGCGTAATTATGTCGATATTGGGAGTAAACGCTAACGTGGATAACGGCGTTGTTTATTTCGAATAGTAGCATGTATATATAATTTCTGGGGATGCTAAACAGCATCCCCTTTTTATGCACAGGCACATCACATATTTTTACCTGTACACTCTACAATGTTTAGGTTGTTGACTATATTCATGTAATATATTATTGTGAACGATGTAATATAATCGTAACATTACGAAGGAGACTGCATATGTCAAAAATTATCCCAAGATGGGAATGGCGCACATTTGGCCAAGCGTTTGGCGAGTCGGAAAACATGATAAAACAGCATGCGGAAGGAGGCTTTAAAAAAAGCGAGGAGAAGTACATCCTATCCAAAGTAAGCAACGAGAACGTGAAAATCCGCAACGATTTAATCGACATCAAATCCCTAAAGCAGATTAACAGCGACAAGCTGGAGCAGTGGTACCCGGCTATGAAAGAAGGTTTCCCTATTTCTACCGAGAAACTTGCGGTACTGTATAGCGAGTTTTTTAAGGTGCCAACGCCTACGTTTAAACGCGATGTTTACACCTATGACCAGTTTTTAGAGGAACTGGTAACACCATGCGACAAGCTGTGCATAGTAGATGTTTACAAAGAACGCCAAGCTTATGAGATAAACCAAGCCACGGTAGAAATCGCGGAAACTAAGTTTAACGGCGTACCAATGCGTACGGTTTGCGTAGAACATGCCGACCCAGATAATGTGATAGCCACTGTGCGGGAGTTAGGGCTTATTGGTTTCGAAAATATCAATTATATAAACGCCATGAAAACCGCAGTAGGGATGGAGATGAAGCAATAATATGAGCATAAAAGCCATAATAGATGTAGGTTCTAATTCCATCAAGATGTTTGTGGGCGAAATGGCCCCGGACGGCACAATACGGGCAATTTTAGACGAAAATGACATTGCCCGCCTGGGCGAGGGCCTGCGCGAAAAGGGCATGATAAACCCGGAGGCCATGGCGCGTAACAGCGAGGCCATTAAAAGTTTTGCCGCCAAAGCCCGCGAGAATGGTGCCGATGAGATAGTATGCGTAGGCACAATGGCCCTGCGCAACGCCAAAAACACCGGCGAGTTTTTAAAGCTTGTGAAGGAAACCAGCGGCATTGACCTTACTGTTATCCCCGGCGAAGAAGAAGCTAGACTTTCATATTTAGCCGTGCTTTCAGGATTGCCCATAGATAACGGCGAACTAGCGATTTTTGACACCGGCGGCGGTAGCACAGAGTTTGTTTTTGGCGATGCAAGCCAAGCAAATAAACGCTTTAGCGTAGACCTTGGCGCAATCCGCATAACGGAGAAGCACTTTACAAACAACCCCGTAACGCCGGAAAGCGTAACAGCCGCCTTGGCCGAAATAGACGGTATTTTTGCCGAAAATAACGTAGCCGGAAATGTTACCAAGCTAGTGGGCATGGGCGGAAACGTTACCAGCATGGGCGCGGTAAAGCATAAGATGTCCAAGTACGACCCGGATATAATCCAAGGCTCTACCCTAACCTTGCGTGAAGTTGACGAGCAGATTGCGCTATATAGCTCATGCACATTAGAAAAACGCCGGGAAATTGTAGGGCTACAGCCAAAGCGCGCCGATATTATTTTGGCCGGGGCATGTATAGTAAAGGTAATCATAAGCCGCCTAGGTGTGGATAAGCTAACAATAAGCGACCGCGGGCTTAGGCATGGTTTGGCTTACGATATGTTAGATAATAAATTTTAAAGGAGAAAGAAAATGAAAAAAAAGCTATTTTTGTTACTTGCAATTTTAACACTGGCCTTAGTAGTAGCGGCCTGTACAAGTGAAACACCAGCAACACCAGAACCGGACATTATCGAAGAAGTGGTTGAAACCCCAGACCCAACCCCTCCGGTAGAAGAAGATGTGGACGAAGATGACGAAGCCGAAGAAGCCCCAGCCGCAGTATGGGTACCAACCGGCCCAATAACCATCCTAACCCACGTAGCACCCGGCGGCGGTATGGACGTAGCAACCCGCCTGTTCGTAGAACTTGCACGCAACTACACAGACGCGACATTCGTAGTAGATAACATGGCCGGGGGTGCCACAATGCTAGCCTCCCGCGAAGTGCTTAACCGCCCAGCCGATGGTTATACAATCTTTGGCGCGGCTATGTCTAATGTTAACAACGTAGTCTCCCACGGGTTTGACCAAGACGAGTACATCGACGGATACTACTGGATTGCCAAAATCCAAAGAGACCCAGCCGCAATTATTATCACCAACGAAGCAAGAGACGCAGGTATGGATTTCCACGGCATTTTAGAGCAAGCCCGCGAAATGGACGGCAGTCAAATATGGGCAGTGCCTATGCTTGGCGGTAATAAGCATTTCGAAGCACTGCTAACATGGCAAGCCACCGGTACAGACGGCACCGCTATTCCATTCGAGTCCGGCCCTGCCGGGGCATTGGCAGTACTTGGTGGCGAGGCGCATGTACAAATGGGTAACCCATTTGATACAGCGGCCCGTGACCTTTGGGTTGCCGCAATCGCTTCACCGGAGCGTATGCCTGGTTTTGAAGATTCCCCGACCTTTGCGGAGCTTGGCTTCCCAGAACTTAACGACATGCATATGTGGCGCGGCTATGCCGTAAGGCGTGGTACACCACCGGAAATGATTGCTTGGTTCCAGGATATTGTTTATCAAGTTTCCCAAAATCCTGAGTGGATTGAGTATAACGCCGGTAATGCCATATCTCCTACTGCTATGTTTACACAGGAGTTTAGGGCTGTTATTCAAGATACTATTGATACTACTGAATATTGGTTGAGATATCTTGGCTTGCTTGAATAAACGAAGCTATTGATATTATCGTAGGGGCGGCATAATGCCACCCCTACGATAGCATTATGGTTACGGGCAATAGGTTTTGATACCGTGGACAAAAGCGATTATGCGTTATCTCGCTTTTACCGCTTTTCACTTGTTTATTAATCTGTTTAAACGTTTTTAATATAAGGGAGGTCTTATCTTGACAGCGATTGGAAGCTTTCTTGCTACGCTGTGGTGGCCGCTTGTTTTTCTTGTTTTGGCCGGCTTCCTGGCCATTGTGTGGCTTATTGCCAGGCTTACACCTAGGTTTCGCCCGTACACTGGCCAGCTTATGGTCTTGATGGGGGTACTTGGGGTTGGCCTAATATTTTTTCTTATTACATTCTCTTTCCCGCCACCGGCACCTATTTTAAGGGCAGTTACCACTGCCGGTACAATCCCGCGTATATGGTTTTACGCACTTATACCTGTGACGATACTGGCACTTATCCCAATAATACGCGGTAAAGATGACCCAGACCCTAAATGGGGCAATGTGCGCTTGGTGGCTATGGTGCTTGCGGCTTTAATTGTAAGCATCGGCCTTTTTGGTGTTTTGGGTTACTACTTAAGCTCTGCCATTTTTATTGTTACTATGATGTGGATGCTTGGGTCACGTAATAAAATAGAACTTGTTGCCGTTCCGGCGGGGTGGGTTCTATTCTCCTACTTTATTTTCGCAAGATTATTAAGTGTCCGCTTGCCTATCGGCCGTGTTTTTACGGCATTGTTGGGTTAGCTCATACAAGAAAGGGGAGCGACATATAATGGAACTTCTTCAGAATTTAATTGACGGCACTGCCCTCATGATGGGCGTTATGCCATTATTAATGATATTTCTAGGCGTTGCTGTGGGCATTGTACTGGGTACTATCCCCGGTATTTCTACGTCTATGGCGGTTGCGCTTTTACTGCCGTTTACCTTTACCATGGCACCGCTTAACGGCATTGCACTACTTTTGGGCTGTTATAAAGGCGGTAACTATAGCGGTTGTATACCGGCGGTTACTATAAATACCCCCGGTACACCGTCATCGGTTCCTACGCTTTTTGACGGTTATCCAATGGCAAAGTCCGGGCGCGGCGGTGAGGCACTTGGGATTTTGCTTTGGGGTTCATTTGTAGGTGGTATTTTTGGCACTATAGTTCTAATTTTGTTTGCAACACCTATGGCTAGGTGGGCACTTAACTTTTGGTCTGCTGAATATTTTGCCCTTTGTGTACTTGGCCTTGCAACCGTTGCTACTTTAGGCGGGAAACACTGGCCCAAGGCACTGGTTGCGGTACTTTTGGGGCTGTTAATTAATACAATTGGTACAGACCCAATGCTTGGTTCACAGCGGTTTACCTTCGGTGTAGTAGAGCTTTTCGATGGGTTCGGGCTTATGCCTGTTATGATTGGGCTGTTTGCACTGGGCGAGCTTTTCCACAATATAGAAGGCTACAAATCTAGCGAGCAAACCTTTGAAAAGCATACCTACACATATCCTAAGTTTGTTTACTACTGGAGGCTAAAGTGGGCCATGCTACGCGCAAGCGTTGTAGGTACCTTGGTTGGGATATTGCCTGGTGCAGGCAGTGCAATAGCATCATTTTTGGCCTACGACTTCGAGAAACGCATTAGCAAAAACTCTGAAATGTTCGGCAAAGGCGCACCGGAAGGCGTTGCCGCGTCAGGCGCATCTGACAGCGCAAACACCGGCGGTTCGCTTGTGCCTATGCTTGCACTGGGCATACCCGGTGCACCAACGGTTGCGGTACTAATGGCCGCTATGATGATACACGGTATTAACCCCGGCCCTGAGATGTTTAGCAACCAACCAGAGATGGTAT
>Ga0123355_10003982_pt1 | contig 21385 bp, 20 predicted proteins | sample TergutEmb28metaG_3_FD_89872 | JGI IMG/M metagenome (GOLD analysis project Ga0123355, IMG submission 89872) | Embiratermes neotenicus P1 segment gut microbial communities from Petit-Saut dam, French Guiana - Emb289 P1 | ecosystem: Host-associated > Arthropoda: Insects > Digestive system > Gut ...
CAAAAAAGACAAGTTGCTGGAGCTAAACATCGAGGGGCGACTTACCAATGCGGAGTTTGAAAAGCGCAACAACGCCTGCAATGATGAACTTCACGCCAAAGAGCAGGAGTTAAAGCAGCTGCACAAAAAGCGTGATGGGCGAGCCGACCAGAGCAAGAACATTCTAAAATTCAAGAATGAATTGCTAAGTTACTTCAACTCAAACCAGCAGGAACTTACTCCCGGCATTATAAATACTTTCGTGGACAAGATTTATGTAACCCCAAGCGATGATGACCACCAAACCATGCAACTAAAAATATGCCTAAACACTGGCGATTCCACAGAATCCATCGTGCGCCGTTCTGGATATACTATTAAGAAAATGATCGAAGCACAAGAAAGACAAATGGCCGGTGGCCAAACCACTCTGTAAATTTTACGCAAACAAAAAGCCTCGTTGGGTTAAGAGCCTGGCGAGGCTTTTATAGTCATATAACTGGAAAACCGTCCAGTTATATGACACAGCCAGCATACGCTGTCTGTCACACCTCCTTCGCTTCGCTACGTCGGTGCGGGGCGTTCAATGGAAATGAAAACATCTCAAGGCTTCGTTTTGACTGTTTTCATTTCACTATAATTATGCTACTTCATCAACAATAAAAACATCAGTACCAATAGCAAGTCGTCATTTTTATCATTTTGCTCAACATTTTTCATGTGCTTAAAAACCGTCATAACATCATCATCGTCTGCGTCAAAAGTAGCCACAGTCTGCTTAGGGATATTTTTTTGTATAGCATAGAAAACATCGTAAAGCATGCGCCATGTCCGAGAGCCTACAACACCATCTGGGTTTAACCCAAACGCCCGCTGGAACGCTTGCACCGCGTCTAGCGTATCGGGTCGGAAAACGCTGGACTGTATCACATATGGCAATTCTTCATAAAACAGTGATGCATACCCGAGCAGGAACTGGAGTTCTACAACATCCGAGCCGCGGGCATTAAGACGCAGGGTTGAGGTCGGCGGCGGTTCTTTTACACCAATGCGCTCTCCTTGGCTGGTAAGCTCGGCAAGCTCCATTGCCGCTACATATATGCGCGTTATTTCGTACCATGTGCGGCGACCTATTACACCGTCTTGTGTTAGGTTAAAAATGCCTTGGAAAGCCACAACAGACGCGTGCGTCAAAGGCCCAAAAATGCCATCGGCACGGCCGGCCGCAGGCATGAACCAGTTGCCGCTGATACGGTTCAAATACTGTTGCATCAACCGTACATTGTCGCCTCTACTGCCCTGCCGCAGTGCCTCGCCCGGGTAGCTGCCAACCTGGTCGGTAAAATTGGTCGATTGCACAATTTGAATATCGTTAGGGAAAAAATGGCGCAGAATCTCTATCGCGCTACGCCCCTGACGTCCCATATTCTCGGAACCCCATTGGCTCATGCCAGCACAGGTGCTGGTTGTGCCATTACAATAGGACGAAAGATAAGGCTCGCGACGCCCTGCCCGCCGCAGGAAGTTGTTGAACACATCATCGACAACATCTATAACAGGCTGGAAAATTTCACGACCAGGAATATACATTTGATCAAACTGCGTGTTATTTGTGATATCAAAATTTCTACCTCGGCTACGATACCATGTTGTATAAATACGGTTGAGTGCGAAGGATGTGATTGCCAGAACATTGGCTTCCATAGCGGCGCGTGTCCATGTGGGATAAATTTCCGAGCTGGTAACGTTTTTCAAGTATTCCTTGAACGGGACGCGCACGTTTCGCGCATTCGCGCTTGGTGCACCAAGATGAACAGTAATGTACGTGGGTATTGCGACTTCATTTGCCATTGGTGCACTATCCGAAAACGATGCAACGGGAATTGCCCCATCAATCTCTGGTGCATTGTAGTACTCAGAACCCTCGTCCTCTTCCGGGTTGTATGGGCGGTCAATATCAATGCCATGATATTGTGGAATGGTGATATCCTCCATACCTTCCTGCCCTTCTACACCCATAATTGTGGGGTGTATATGAACCGGGAGTATTGTGTCCACTCCATTAAACACCTGTACGCCGTGGACTGTTACGGAGCGCAGCCCTTCCTGACGTGGTATAACCGTGATATCGTACACAGCAAATGGCGGATTGTGGTCTGCGTCAGGCGCGAACACTTCAAGCCCTGGACAATGCCCATTGTTGCAAGTTGCGTGGTTGACTAGAGTTTGCCCCGCCGCATCGCGTATTTCCACGTCAGATATTGTGGGGAATAACTGGTTGCCAAGGAAAATGCGCGTTTTTAAGAAACCTTTGCCCATTAATGCACCTCATATCTTTTTTTGTATGATATGCGGGGGAGGTTGAGGGAGTGAATAAGCTGCATAAGGTTTAACCTTGCCATCTTCACCCCTTTCCTATAAACTACAAGAAAAAATGAATGGAGTAGCCTTTATGACCCAAGTGAAAATCCCGGCGGACATCCGATGGATAGCTGCAAAGCGCGAAAACGGCACAGACCATCCAATCGAGACCTCTTATTTTAAGTCAATTTTTTCCCTCACCACACCTCCTGCAGAAGCGGTTATCAATATCTCCGCAAACACGCGCTACACACTGTACATCAATGGTATCGAAGTTCTCGACGGCCCATGCCGCGGAGATAACTGGCACCAATATGTAGACGCTGTTGACATTGCCGCACACCTAAAGACAGGCGACAACATTATTGCCGCAAAAGTTGTTTCGTTTGTGCCACACGAGGCGGTACGAGACGACAAAACAAACGCAGGCCCTTTTTGGGCAATGTCAAACGCCGCCGGGCCAATGCTTATTTGCTGGGGCGACATTGGTGGTGTAGACATTTCTACAGGGGTTGCGCTTTGGTTTTTCTTAAACGACACTGCAATAAGCTGGAACATGCAGTACAGCGCGTTTTGGATGGGCAGTGCAGAAACTGTTGACGGCTCAAAAGTCCCATACGGTTGGGAAACAGACACAGCAACAGACAAGTTTGTGCCCGCCCTTGTAAAATGGAGCAACTCTATAGCTTTTGGCGAAATACCACCAATGCCACTTTACCACCGCCCCATAAAACACCTGCTGCGTTTGGAAAAAACACTTCACTTGCCTAACGGCGCAGTAACAATTGCCGCAAACACTACAACAGAGTATGTTTTAGACGCAAAAGACCTTACTACAGCGTTTTTGTACCTGCCAATGTCCGGTGGTGCAGGCGGCAAAATTACACTCACCTATTCGGAGGCGTACATTCATACCGGCGGCACGCGCAACTACAAAACTAACCGCAGCGACCAAACGGGCGAACTGTTTGGCATACAAGACATCTACTTCCCGTCCGGCGCAAACGAAACATACTCGCCATCTTGGTTTCGTACGTTCCGCTTCTTAAGGCTAACCATACAAACCGCCGCAGAGGCACTAACCATTAACTCACTCAAACAAATAGAAACACGCTATCCGCTGCAAGACAAAGTACAGTTTGATGCGCCGCTTCCATGGGTGCAAGACTTGTGGGGCATTAGCCGCCGCACGCTACAGCTGTGTATGCACGAAACGTACGAAGACTGCCCTTACTACGAGCAGCTGCAATACACGCTGGACACACGCTTGCAAGCCCTGTACACATATGCACTAAGCAACGATACCTCTTTGGTGCGCAAAACCCTGCACGACTACCATACTTCCATTTTGCCGGAAGGTATTTTACAGTCGCGCTTCCCGTCTAAATATGCCCAAGTAATACCGGCGTTTTCTTTGCATTGGATATTTATGCTACGCGACTATTTCGAAGAAACAGACGACCGCGACATTTTGGACCGCTACCGCCCAACGGTAGAAAATATTATGGCATGGTACAAACGCCACACCGGCGAACACGGGCTGGTAGAATACTTGCCGTATTGGGACCAGGCCGACTGGACAGACGCCTGGGACGACATTGCAGGTGTGCCACGCGCCACTTTGCATGGGCCAAGCACTATACACAACCTTTTGTATGCCTACGCGCTAGAAGTTTGCGCCACAATAATGGACGACCTGGAAATTGATGTGCTTGCCACACGTTACCGTGCAGAACGAGCTGGCATTTTGCAAACTGTAGACCAGCTATGTTGGGACGAAACACGCAGCCTGTACCGCGAAGGCCCTTCTTTTGTAGAGTTTACGCAACACGCGCAAATGTGGGCAGTGCTAAACAAATTGGCCACGGGCGAACGGGCGAAAACAATAATGACCACGGTACTAACAGACAAAACACTCATCCCGTGTTCGTTTGTTATGCAGTATTTCTTGTTCCGCGCGTTGGAAGTAGCCGATATGTACGAAGAAACAGAAAAACTGTGGCCGCTTTGGCAAGAACTTTTGGGGCTGGACCTTTACACCGTGCCGGAAATACCTGGCCAATACACAAGGAGCGACTGCCACGCATGGGGCGCATTGCTGTTGTTCGAGCTGCCGCGCAAGTTCCTTGGTGTGTCTGCCGCTGTGCCGGGTTACAGCAAAATAAAAATAGAGCCAAAGGGACTTTTCCTAAAAAGCATGTCGGGCAAAGTGCCAACCCCGTTTGGAGAAGTGTCTGTTAGTTGGAGTGTTGGCGAAAACGGCAAGTTTGCTATAACAGGAAACACGCCCGTGCCGGCAGAGGTTGTACTACCTTGCGGTGCTAGGCATGAGGTGGTTGGAGAGTTTAGGTTTGGAGAGCAGTAAAACATGTGACTCGGATATTGGCTAGATTTTTTGCGGAATTATACCCATACGCACGTCATTGCGGACATGACACGCAAAGACGTGCGTATGTCATATGTCTGCCAGTTGTATAGCCTGCCTGCTAGGTGTCTACCAGCTACCCTTTGCCCCTTCAAGTATGGCAACCACCCTATCCGTAAATGTATCAAACTCCTCATCCGGCTTTTGCATCCCCGCGTTTGTTATATAACTATCCACCGACCAGCGCACCCCTTCATCAAAACGGATAGTCGCGCAATAGTCTGGCACTAGTCGTTTTATTTTGCTGTTGTCAAACACAACAGAGTGCGCCTTGTCTCCAAGCAAAGACCCCTCTCGCTCTGGCTCGAGCGCGATAAGAAAATCGCAAGCAACATGGTAGATATTTGCCTCAACGCCAAGTGTGCGGGCTATAAGAGTGTATATCTGATTCCATGTCAGGCTCTCGTCGCTGGTGATGTGTACTGCCTCACCAATGGCATGTATGTTGCCCAAAAGCCCAACGAAGCCCTTTGCAAAATCGTCCGAATGGGTGAGAGTCCATAACGACAGACCATCGCCATGCACTAACACGGGCTTGCCCTCTAGCATACGCTTTAGCACTTGCCACTGGCCATTTTTGCCATATATGCTAACGGGTACAACATTGCGGTCGTAGGTATGGCTTGGGCGGACTATAGTAATGGGGAAGATATTGTTGCGATACTCCTGTACCAACCTGTCTTCGCAAGCGATTTTATCCCTCGAATATTGCCAGTGTGGGTTGTACAGCGGTGTGCTTTCAGTAATTACATAATGGGAAAGAGGCCGTTGATATGCAGAAGTACTACTTATGAAAATATACTGCGCAGTGCGTCCAGAAAACAGACGGATATCGCGCTCAATTTCTGCAGGAGAATAGGCTATAAAATTTACCACAACATCGAACGTGTGTGGATGGATAAGCTTTGCCACACTGGCCTCATCATTTATATCCGCCTGCAAATGGATTGTGCCTGCCGGGATATTGCGGTTGCCGCGGTTAAGCAGGTATACCTCGTGGCCAAGTGCTATGCACAGCTTTGTTATTGCAGCAGAGATACGACCCGTACCGCCTATGAATAATAGTTTCATATTGTCCTCCAAGCTCTCAATTTTGTGTATGATAACACAATTCATTTGAAATTACTTCAGCATTACGGTAATATGTATACATCACATTTGGAGTTGCGTTCCAACGACTCCTTACAATTACTGCATAAACCAGGAGGCAGCAAATGTACTACCTTGCAATTGACATAGGCGCGTCTAGCGGGCGGCATATTTTAGGATGGGTCGAAAACGGTAAGCTGGAGCTGGAAGAAATACACCGTTTTACAAATGAGATGGTAACTCGCGGCTCACAACTATGTTGGGATACGCAAAAGCTGTTTGATGAAATTATTACGGGCCTTGCAAAATGCAAGTGTATGGGCAAAATCCCAAAGAGTATAGGTATCGACACATGGGGTGTAGATTTTGTGCTTATGGACGCTGCCGGTAGCCCGATTGGCGAAGCAGTTGCCTATCGCGATGGCCGCACAAATGGCATGGATGCAGTACTGGACGAGTTTATTACCGAACGGGAGCTGTATGCCATCACCGGTACACAGAAGCTACCGTTCAACACTATCTACCAACTTCTTGCAGTGCAGCGGCAACAGCCAGAGTTGTTACAGATGTCAAGTGGGTTCTTGTTAGTGCCGGAGTATTTTAACTTTTTGCTAACGGGTAAGCGTATGCACGAGTACACAAACGCCACCACTACAGGGCTTGTAAACGCGCATACAAATACATGGGATTTTGACCTCATAGACCGCATAAAGCTACCGAGGCATATATTTGGAAAAATTGCCGCACCTGGCACAAAGCTTGGTAGGCTACAGCCGGAAATAGCGCAACGCGTGGGATTCGACTGTGATGTTGTGCTGCCATGCACCCATGATACAGGTTCGGCAGTAGTGTGCGCACCTGTAGATGAGAGTAGCGTATACCTTTCTAGTGGGACATGGAGTCTTATTGGTACGGAGCTTGACGAGCCTATTACTACAGAAGCGAGCCGCCGTGCCAACCTCACCAATGAGGGCGGGTACAAGTACCGTTATCGTTTTTTGAAAAATATAATGGGGCTCTGGATTGTGCAGCGCATAAAAGCGGAGCTTGATGACAAGTATTCATTTGCGGAGTTAGCAGAGCTTGCCCGGGGGTGTAGCCACTTTACGTCTAGTGTGGAAGTGAATGACCACCGTTTTATCGCGCCGGATAGCATGATACATGAAATAAAATCCATGTGTGCAGAGGCTGGACAAGCAGTGCCGGACAGCGTTGGGGAATTGACATTCTGCGTGTATGCAAGTCTTGCAGACAGCTATGCCAGCGCAGTTGCAGAGCTTGAGGCGTTGACAGGTAAAAAATTCCATCGGATATGCATCATTGGTGGCGGAAGTCAAAATGTGTATTTGAACGAGCTAACTGCAAAGGCATGTGCGCGAGAAGTGACTGCAGGCCCAGCAGAAGGCACTGCGGCTGGCAATATTCTTGTGCAGATGATAGCTGCAGGGGAACTATGCGGTGTGGAAGACGCACGGCAATTGGTGAAAAAATCTGGATATGTAAAATAATGAGGAGGCAAACAAACATGCAAACCTATTATCAAATCGCCAAGGAGCGATACGCGAAAATTGGAATAAATACAGAGGATGTTTTGGCAAAACTGCAGCAGATTCCCATCTCTATACACTGCTGGCAAGGTGATGATGTCATGGGCTTTGAACCAGCTCGCGACCTTACCGGCGGCATACAAGTAACCGGTAACTATCCTGGCAAGGCGCGCAACCCGCAAGAGCTAATGGCAGACTACGACAAGGCAATGTCACTTATCCCAGGCAAGCACAGGCTCAACCTGCATGGCAGCTATGCCATATTTGATGGCAAGCCTGCCGAGCGCGACGAGCTAAAGCCAGAACATTTTGCAAAATGGGTGCAGTACGCAAAAGAGCGTGGGCTTGGCATAGATTTTAACCCAACATTTTTTGCACACCATATGGTAAAGGACAACCTGACCCTGTCTAGCCCATGTGAGAAGACCCGCGCATACTGGATACGCCATGGTATAGCCTGCCGTCATATTTCTGCCTATATTGCAAAAGAGCTTGGCAGCCCTGTAGTGTACAATTTATGGATACCGGATGGCTTTAAGGATATACCAGCAGACCGCCTTGGCCCACGTCTGCGCCTCAAAGAAAGCCTTGACCAGATTTTTGCGGAAAAGCTGCCAGGTGTTATCGATTGTGTAGAGAGCAAGGTATTTGGAATAGGGCTTGAGGCATACACAGTTGGCAGTAGCGAGTTTTATCTTGCATATGCAGCAGCCAACCCAGGCGTGTACAATTTGCTGGATAACGGCCACTACCACCCAACAGAAAAAGTGAGCGACAAGATACCAAGCTTGCTTACGCAATATGATATCATCCCACTGCATGTGACGCGCCCAATGCGTTGGGACTCCGACCATGTTGTGTTGCTTGAGGACGAGCTAAAGGATATAGCGGCAGAAATTGTGCGCTGCGATGCCATGGAGAAGGTGCTTATAGGGCTGGACTTTTTTGATGCAAGTATTAACCGAATTGCTGCATGGGTTGTTGGAGTACGCAATATGCAAAAAGCCATGGTTACTGCACTGCTTACCCCTTGGGCGCGCTTGAAAGAGCTGCAAGATGCCGGCAATTTCACCGAGCTAATGGTAGAAATGGAAGCAGCAAAGACGATGCCGTTTGGTGCAATATGGGAAGAGTTTTGCACTCGCAATGGCGTGCCAAGCGATTACGATTGGATGAGTATTGTGCGTGAGTATGAAAAGGCTGTGTTGTCTGTACGGTAAAGGAGCTATGCCATGCGCATTTTTCCAAAGCAACTGCTACTTCACCTTGGAACGCTTATAATCAGCTTTGCCCTGCTTGCCCTGGTTCTTACCCAGGGCATGCGGGGTTTTTTAACCGAGCAAAAAATACGAGAGTTGTCCACCCTAGCAGAGCGTGTTGCGGTATCTATGGAAAACTTTGCAGAGTATGGAATATTTAGTTTTCACCGCTTACAGACGGAAATTTTTAACATACACCAGTACACCGATGCAGCTATCATGATAATTGACTCTAACTTTAGCAATGTATATTCTTATGGGCTTGGTGATGACAATGTTGCGGAAATTTATGTAGTCGAGCTTGCCCCGCTTATGCAAGGCGAAACTGTAGTTGTGTTTGGCACGTACTACCACCCTGCGCTTGCTCCACTGCTTGTTGTAGGGCAGCCTTTTTGGTTTGACGGTCAGGTGGCCGGCGCGGCTCTCGTTGGCTTTTCTATGGCGGAGCTTGAGAGCGCGATTGCGGAAATGTACCGTATAACTTTAATAGCCCTTGTGGCGGTTGGGCTGTTTGCATTTATCCTGATATATGTTTCAAGTCAAGCAATTTCCCGGCCACTAAGGCAAATGAACGAGGCAGCAAGTGTCATATCCGGCGGAGATTTTGAAAAGAGACTGCCATACCGCAGCCGTGACGAGGTAGGCCAGCTTGCTCGCGAGTTTAACCGAATGGCGGAGAGCTTGCAAAACCAAGAGCGCATCCGGCACGAGTTTATCGCAAACCTTTCCCATGACATGCGTTCGCCACTTACTAGTATGCGTGGTTTCCTTACCGCAATTTCTGACGGCACAATTGAGCCTGACCAGCAGCCGCACTACCTTGCAATAATCATGGACGAGTCCGAACGGCTGATACGTCTGTCTAATAATATCCTTGACATTCACAATATCCAAGACGCGGAAATTGAACTTATCAAAACAGAGTTTGATATCAATGACCTTGTGCGCAAGACGATACTTGGCTTCCAACAACGCGCCATTGATGGGCGTTTGATTATATCCAGCCATTTTGCAAACCCAAAAAATAGCGTATATGCAGATGAAGAAAAAATCCGCCGTATAATGTATAACTTAATCGATAATGCGATAAAGTTTACACCACATGGCGGAGAAATTACGATTGAGACAACACTTAGCAAAACCGCAAGCGGCAGGGTGATAATTTCTGTAGCTGACACCGGCCGCGGCATGACAGAAGATGAGTGCCTACGCGTGTTTGACCGCTTCTACAAGGGCGATACCACCCGCAACTTGGACAAAATGGGCAGCGGGCTTGGCCTTTCTATTGTACAAGAGTTTGTACGCGCACATGGCGAAGTTATTGAGGTGGAAAGTATCGTAGGAGCTGGAAGTAGATTTTGGTTTAGCCTAGAACTACTGGCCTAACTCTGCCTCAATAACCGCGGCAAGCTCTTCAGCCAGACTTTGCACCTTTATCTTATCTCGTCCTTCCAACATAACCCGCACAAGTGGTTCCGTTCCCGACGGACGCAGAAGCAGTCTATCGTCTTGTTCAAACAAGGCCTCTATTTCGGATTGCTTCTGTAGGATTGACGGGTTTGTAGCAAGCTCCGACATTCGGCCAGAGGGGACTTTCACATTTATTAATACCTGTGGGAACACCTCACAAATAGAGGCAAGTTCGGACATGGTTTTGCCGCTGCGCTGCAATACAGACAGTAGTTGCACGCCGGCTAATATGCCATCTCCTGTTGTGTTATATTCGCGGAAAATCATGTGGCCGGATTGTTCTCCGCCCAGCGGCAAGTCGTCTGCCAGCATTTTTTCCAATACATAACGGTCGCCAACGGCGGCGCGATATAGGTTCATGCCGTGTTTTCTGCAAAACACTTCCAGTCCCATATTGCTCATTACTGTTGCCACAATTGTACCACCCGGCAACTTGTCTCGCTTAAACAAATCCAACCCACAAATGGCCATGATAATATCGCCATCTATTATTTTGCCGTTATTATCTACGGCTAGCATCCTGTCGCCGTCGCCGTCAAAGGCAATGCCAATGTCTGCACCGTTTTCTTTTACATATGCAACAAGACTTTCCATGTGAGTAGAGCCACAGTTCGCGTTTATATTGCAGCCGTCTGGGCTGTTGTGCATTGCATGAACCGTTGCGCCCAACGCCTCAAACACATGTTGTGCAATGGCAGAAGTTGCACCGTTTGCACAGTCTAGCACAACTCTTTTGCCATCAAACCGTAAATTGGGTACAGTAGAAACCAAAAACGACACGTAGTCGTCTACTGCGTCGAATGTATGAACTGTGCCTACGTCTTTACCTGTTGGTGTGGGCAAAAGCGTTTGGGTTGCAATAATTTCTTCTATTTGCGCCTCTAGCTGGTCCGGCAATTTTAACCCCTGCGAGTCGAAAAACTTTATTCCGTTATCTTCCATTGGGTTGTGTGATGCAGATATCATAACCCCTGCGTCAAAGCCGTACTTTTTAATAAGAAACGCAACAGCAGGCGTTGGGATGATGCCGCACTGGTGTACCTCCGCACCAATGGAGCAAAGCCCTGCAGTTAGTGCCGCTTCCAGCATATCACCACTACGGCGGCCGTCTTTTGCTACCAATACCTTTGTTGTTGTTGTATGCTTAGTCAAAACATATGCGCCGGCTCTGCCAAGTTCAAACGCAAGCAGTGGCGTAAGCCCGTCATTTGCTACACCTCGGACTCCATCCGTGCCGAATAATTTTTTCATGTAAAATCCTCCTTATTGTATACATTATATCATATTCTGGCCTAGCTTTGGTGTTCTTAATTCCTACTTGCCGGCATATTATGATATAAAACTTATTCAGACTTTTTGCGAAATAACAACACACGCGAGCATATTTTTGGAATTATGGGTCATGTTCTCGCGCTTGATCCCGATTTTGCAAAGTCTGAGGTTAGGAGAATATTATGTCATACATACGATTTTTCATGCCTCTTGTGGCGGAGACAGCCGGATACGACTTCAAAGGCCGCAGACCAACGGGACGTTGCTTGGTTGAGGAAAATGCTGGCGTGGGCAAAGTGTCAGTTAATGTGCTGGATTTGAAACCACAAGTACGGTACACGGTTTGCTTAATTTTTGGGCAATCCGGTAAGTATGTTGGGCTACCTATTGGGCAGGTAATGGTTGACGACAAAGGTAAAGGAGAATTGCGGAGTAGGATAACGCCCACAGACTTACATAGCTTTGTTTTGGCGGAAATGGTCGCTATTGCGGTGATGGTTGGCGCAGGGACAGAAAGCCCACTGTGTGGGTATCGAGCAGATATTGTGGCATGGAAAGGTAATTTCAAATTTTGGGAACTGGAAGCTAAGCATATGCCAGAATCGGAGTCAAAAGCGAAACCTGAAGCAGAACTCGAATCACCACCAGTGGCTACAACGGTTGAAGCGACACAGGGTCAAGCCCATGACAAGCCGCAATCTAGCGACATTAATCTGCCAGATTGCCGCACCCCTGACGCTCCTTGCAATAACACGGTGGAAGCGTGTCCTTTGCCAGATGATGACACTATATCTATCGGCGAACAAGCCATAGCTGATGATATCAGAAATGATGAAGCTAGACTTGATGAAAATGAAACAGCAGACCCACTGCAATCTATTTTCGACCAATCTACTCCAGTCGAGCCGTTCGCGAAACAAGACCGTCCAACAAAATGGGTGCGTATTACAAAACCTGCACTCATCCCACTTCCACCAGACGCGCCACATCTCCTAAGCGAACCATTCCTACTTACCACATGGGCAGATCACGAGCATTTTATATTTGGCACTCCCACAGATGGGGAGCAACCTGTGCAATATACCATTGGTGCGCCTGGTACGTATACGCAGGGCGACAAGCTGGCGGCAAAGCGTCTGGGCTTCTTGCAATTCAAGTGTCATAAAAAGGAACGCCCGCGCATTGGCGATACCGGATATTGGTTGATGCATGTGCCGTTGTAGTGTATAATTTCGTCAAAAACGGAGTTGGACTATGCGCGCAAGAAAAAAGAAATGGGCCCCGGCCGAGCTTGAAAACAACCCTCGCATCCTGCGGGATGTAGAAAACTATAGCGGCCGCTTGAAGGAATTTTTCAAAAACGATAATCCCGTCCACCTGGAAATTGGCTGTGGGAAAGGGCGGTTTATAACCGAAACATCGCTACGTAACCCGGATATAAATTTTATAGCAATAGAGCGCGAACCTACAATACTTGCCGCAGCCGCAAGGCGTGCCGAGCAATGTAGCGCGGGTTCGCTTATTTTCGTACTGGAAGATGTGGATAATTTGTTGGAATATTTTATGCCAGGAGATATCTCGCGGCTGTATATCAACTTCTGTGACCCGTGGCCGGGCAAGAAAAAACGCGCAAAGCGACGACTTACTCATGATAATTATTTAGAAAAATATGAAATGTTGCAAATTCCCGAGCTTTTTTTTAAGACAGATAACCAAATTTTGTTCGAGGCATCGCTGGAGAGCTTCAGTCGCCAGCATTGGGTGCTTTCTAATGTGTCGCTAGACCTGCACAAGTCTGACTTCGAGGGCAATATCATGACAGAGTATGAGGAGAAATTTTCCCCACATGGGCCTATTTATAGGCTGGAGGCAAAGCCTCCAGCCGTCGTGCGCATGCACGGCGCGCATACAGAGTCTGTGTAGCGTAGCGAGGATTCATTCCTTGTGTAGCGCGGGGTTTGGGGCGTAGCCCCATTGGAATAGAGGCAAAGCCTCCGGAGTAGCATATAATGGAGTAACATGATACCGAGGGGGCAACACCCATGCTATACAACCGCCATCGTATAAAAAATCGCATATTGCAAGCTATGTATCGTCCAAGAGTCTCCAGAGGAAACTTTATATCACCAAATGCCCTGTCTTTCCTAGACGAGCTGGAAACTGCGTTGGAGGAGAAAATATCACCTTTATTGGATGAGTTGTTTTGAGTTATAGTGAAATGAAAACAGTCCAAGGCGAAGCCTTGAGATGTTTTCATTTCCATTGAACGCCCCGCACCGACGCAGCGAAGCGAAGGAGGTGTGGCAGAACAGTTTCCGAAAATAAATAACCGCCTGTCACACACCAGGCGGTTTTCTTATTCTCATTCCCCAACCATTGCCATATCCAACGCAGCCTTCACAGCCTGCTGTAATATCCCGGTGGTCACAGGATAATCTGTTGCCGGGTAAATAACCGCCGACTGATACCGCAAAATTTCATCTGCAAGGTCGTACAGCCGCGGCTCAAACAGCGGATAAAACACTCGCTGCACTTCCGCAAGGTCAGACATGTAAATTTCCAAAATCTCGGTTTCATCTACCACAACACGTACTTCTACAGGTTTGTTATTAAGTACAAGTGTTGAGGTGTATGTGCCGGGTACAAAAATGTGAAACGCACCCGGTTCGTCTACTGTACCGCCTCGCCCACCGCGCCCTGGCAGCAAAAATACTAAAATCAAAATCAAGAGTACAAGTGCCGCCAGGGCAATTGCGCCAATGCGTATCAAGTCCTTCATTCGTAATACAAAAAATTTTGTACCACCCATTTGAGTCTCCCTTTCTGTCACAGAAATATGTACTGTTATATCTATGACATGGTGGGGTGGAATATGACAGCTACTTTACCAACACATACCTTAACTCATCAAACCATTTGTTCAACAACTGCGCATAGTACCGACCCTCGCGCACAAACTCAAAACCACACTTTTCAATAACCCGGCGCGATTGCATGTTTTCAACAAAATGTTCAATAGAGAAAGCCTCGATACCAGCTGTATCAAAACCCCAGCGGATAACGGCCTCCACTGCTTCCGGCACAAGCCCCTGTCCCCAATAGTTTTTTGCAAGTACATATCCGATATTTTTTGCCCGCAGGTGCTGGTACTGCTCGTCTTTGTTAATCCATGCCCTGTGCAACCCCAGTGACCCTATAACCTTGCCGTCTGCCTTGTGCCAAATAGCAAACACATCTTTATTCTCAAGGAAGCTACTAAGCACCATTTTGGTGGTGGATATATTTGTATGATGCGGCCAGCCAGCCATCTCTCCGACACCTGGTACAGATGCATACTCAAACATATCGTCTGCGTCCTCCATAGTAAAAGTCTGCAATACAAGCCGCTCCGTTTCAATTTTTACATTCGTTAAATCTAGCGGGAAATCCATTCTTCCTCCTCCATTCTGGTTACGGGCGTACCCCGTTTTGCAAAAAGCAGCGCGCACACTAACGCCGTAAGCGGCATTGTTAGAAATATTCCAAACCCACCGACTATTGCTTGCAGCAATTCCACAAGCACAAGTTCGCGGTTCAAAATGCGTAGTACAGAATTGAAATGTGAGAGTAAAAACAGAAGCATCGTAAGCGACGAGCCAATGTAAGCCAGCACTAGCGTGTTCATACTGCTGCCGAGTATGTCCTTGCCAATATTAATGCCAGAGCGGAAAAGGTCAAAAAATGTAGTGTCCGGCATTTTTTCTTTTAACTCCCATAGCGCAGATGCAATGGAAACAGCCATGTCCATGATGGCTCCAACCGCGCCAATGATAATACCCGCAAAAATGATGGCATTAAGGTCAATTGGGTTGTCCTCAAATATCTGCAATAGTATGCGCGACTCGCTTTGTATAATGCCAGTAAGCTCAAGGAAAAGCGACATAATGAACGTGACCACCCCAGCAGCAAGCACCCCGCCAAGGCATCCAATAACCGCAGCGGCGGACTTCTTGTTCACGCCATTTATCACGTATATTGCGGTGATTATTGCATAGATGCATACAACAATCGACCATATATATATATTACGTCCGGAAAGCACTGATGGTATAAATACCAAAAACACGCCAAGGCATGTAAGCAGCAGCGAGAGTACGCTCGTCACTCCTTTACCCCGCCCAAACAGCACGAGCAACAGTACAAAAACCACACCAAGCACCGCTATGTTGTGTATGCGTACATAGTCAACAAAAATCCATTCGCCGCTATCAAGCAAGGTAAGCATTATCCTGTCGCCGGGTTCTGCAACGCGCACAAACCGCTCATAAAAAAAGCCGCGCGTATTTTGTATAAAGCGGACAATATCGCCGCGATATTCGCCTCTTGTAGTAACTTCCGCATCAAATACAAAAATCTGCCACTCGTCAAACGCAGAGTAATGGTCTGTTACGTCTGCAAGATAACGTACTCGCGCCTGCTGTGTGATAATTTCGTTATCATATGTGTATACAAACATACCCCTGGTGGCAATACGGTTACCAAAAAAAAGGAAAAGCCCAGCGCAAAGCAGCACTAATATATAAGGGATGCCTTTTACCACCCAGTTGTCGAATTTTACCATGTGCATTACCGCCTTGCTTTAGAGTCTGCAAAATTGGAATCGAGCATGTACTACAATTTTGCAACAAGCCTATTTTGTCCATGACACTATACCATATATTTTTGTTGTGTGGTATACTTGGTAAATGGGCATAATGCTTAAAAATACTAATAGAGGATGAGTAGTATGAAAAAGTACATTGCAGAATGTTTGGGTACATTCACTCTTACATTTATGGGTTGCGGTGCAGCCATGTTTCTTCTTAACGATGCAATAGGCATCGGGCATCTTGCGGTCGCGCTTGCGTTCGGTTTATCTATTGTGGCAATGGCGTATGCAATAGGCGGCGTTTCCGGCTGTCATATAAACCCAGCCGTTTCGTTTGCCATGTTTTTGGACAAGCGTTTGGGCGGAAAAGATCTTGTCGGCTATATTATAGCGCAGGTGGCTGGCGCAATTATTGCAGCTGCTTTGCTACGTTTGTTTGTTTCGTTTGGTATCGAAGATTTGACCGGCGGGCTTGGCTCGAACGGTGTAGCAGGTGCTGGTGGCATTGGCGGCGGTATTATTATTGAAATAGTTCTGACATTTATCTTTCTGCTTACGATTCTTGGCGTTACAGCAAACGAGAAAATGGGTAGCGTGGCCGGCATTGTAATTGGTCTCACTCTTACTTTTGTACACATTGTTGGTATCCCGCTAACAGGTACATCGGTAAACCCTGCGCGCAGCATTGGCCCGGCTATTTTTGCTGGAGGCGATGCGCTTACAGATTTGTGGGTATTTATTGTTGGTCCGCTTATGGGTGCTGCACTTGCCGTGGTTGTATATGATCTTATTTTGAAAAAGCGTAGTTGATGATAACATCGACGCCTATTTTGATGCGGGACATGGGTTGGGCAATGGCATGGACGCGGTAGCGGGCTTCCCGCTGCCTTGTTCTTTTTACCGGACAGATTTGCAGCTTTTTGTAGCCATGCTAGAGAATGCCTGCCGCAACTACCTGTCGCGTGGGTTTGAAATGGTGGTCTTAATTTCTGGCCACAACCCCGGAATATAGATGAACTTGATGAATGAAGTTTGTGCTAAATTTCGCACACCAGAAGGGCGCGAGCCTGTTGTCGCGCTGTTTGTGTTTACCACACTCGATAATAACTTCCTGCTTAATGTGCCAGACCATGCCGGTTTCTATGAAACATCGCTTATGATGCACTTGATTATAAGCAGTTTCTAACCCCTAACCTTAAGCCTATGCAAAGCATGGTAAAGTTAGGGTTTCGTGTTTGGATGATATAAAGGGTGCAACCTAATAACGTGAACCAGCACATAAATTATTCTGTAAAACTCTTTTAGACTGCTTATAAATAGTATGACAACCATAAAAGTCAATATAATACGCCTTTGAAGGATTTGGCAATTGTATCAAAGTTACCGTCAAATCGGGCGTTTGGGTTGATACAAAATTTATTTTTACGGAGAAAATGTCATGGCAAATAAAACAGCAAAACCCAAAGTCGAAGATGTGATAAACGAGGTTCTCACGGGCGATGTGTGCGAGAAAGCATTGGACTTTGTCGCGTTCTTGCGGGAGAATAAACTGATGACCCCGTGGAGTGCCACAAACTCGTGGAAAATTCGCTTTAAGGGTAAAGATGTGGGGTTTATGAGTACCTACGGCACGGCAGCATATCGTGGTTTGGCAGAAAATTCGTGGCAAATTTGTTTTACTGCTCACAAGTTTGCAAACGATGATGCTGTTTACGGTGAACAATGCACACTAAACGAAAGCCAAAAAAATATGGTTTGGAGTATGCTTAGAAATTGTCAGAAACACCCTTACCTATGCAACCCTGGCAAGTCTATGACGGTCTTTGGGAAAAAGCTTGATAATGTGTGCCATCAGTGGCTTTTCCTGGTGAACCCCGATGCAGAAGCATTAGACTGTGTGAAAAAAATGATTCTTCTATTTGTAATTTCAATCTCAAGCGGAAACGCTTGCGTTTCCGCTTGACCCATGCGTTATAAAAATCTTTTGCCACATATTTCTATTGCTTCATGCGAATTTCTTGCAGACTGTATGACATATGAATGCCCCTTCTATTCCCTGCCAATCTCCATACCGCCAACCGCTGTCTTTAGGCTAACAAGCATCAGTTGAGCGATATCTTCAATTGCATATTTGTCCCCGTCCTTGCGTATGAGCTGTGCGTTTTCTAAAATTGAAAGATGGTGATATAGCTGACCACCCACAAGGCCTGTTTGTTGGGTAATTTCTGACCCAGTAAGCGGGTTGCCTATCAGCACTTTTAGCACCTTTATCCTGCGCGGGTTTGAAAAAACATCCAACGCTGTGGCCATTGCATCTTCATTAATGTCGTCTGGTGTGTGGACCACACATGTGCTTGTGCCGTTTGCAAAGCCACCAATTTGCGCGTTGGCTATACTTATTGTTGTGCTTACAAGTGCTACCTTGTGGCTTTTGCACATACTCTCAAAGATGACTCGCAACTCTGCTTGTGCATTTTCGATTTGGTCTTGGTAGTCGGTATAGGGGTCGGGCTGGGTGCTTGGCTGCGGGGTTTGGGGTTGTTGCTTGAGAGCATTAATCTGTTCTTGCATGGTGGCAAGCTGCCGTTCCATGTCTTGTATGAGTGTGTTTTGCATGGTAGTACCTCCTTTTGTTTTATACTGTTCATTGTATACTGTGAACAGTATAGCGTCAAGAGATTTTTTTATTTTCTTCACACTACTCTTGTCTGGCTTGTTCTCGTATTATCATATGAGCATATCCATCCATCTTAGCCCCCATTTCCGTCAACTTAGGCAAAACGTGTTGCAAGCCCGTAAAGCGGCAATTATACTACTACAGAAGTGAGGTGCATACATGAAAATAAACATTAATATCGACCCAAACCACCCAGAAACCGAAGTTACTATCACAAGCCCCGCCATGAGTGAAGAACTAGACCGCGTAATAGCTGCCCTGCGTGTTGTGGACTTCAAACTGACTGGTACAAAGGACGGGCAAACATTTATACTGGACGCAGCGCAAGTCTTATATGTAGATACCGTCGACAAAAAGACATTCCTATACACAAACAATGATGTGTATGAAGCTCCCCAGCGGCTGTATGAGCTGGAGGCACACCTGTCCAAAAACGATTTTTTTCGGGCAAGTAAGTCCAGCATCATCAATTTTAACAAAATAAAGTCGCTGCAAACAGACCCACTTGCGGGGCGCATAAATGTAGTACTAGAAAATGGGGAGCGGCTGGTAGTATCCAAGCAGTATGCGGCATTTATCAAAAATAAACTCGGAAGGAGGCAATGAAAATGGATAGTGAGAAAACTTTTCTTGAAAAATTAATTGGCGGAACATGCAAAACGTTTGCCGTAATGATACTCCTTAGTTCCATAATTGGTTGGATATTTGGTGACAGGCTTCGCGGAGAGGTTATATTCTTTACAGATGCTGACGGGCTTTCGTTTGAAATAATATTACAGATGCTTGTGCTGTCGTTTGTTAATTTTGCTATATCGCTTGGCGCAACCAAGACAAAGCTGTACCAAAGAATTAATGTGTTGTGGCAGCTGACGATTACCGGATTGATATGTCTTGTTGCTACGGCGTGTATAACTTCTGTGTTTGACTGGGTTCAATATGGGACTATAGCTGCATGGATAAGATTTGGCGTAATTTTTATCATAATCTATGTTTTGTTTGCTACGATCGTGTGTGTGAAAACTATGTATGACAACATGCGATACAACCGGCTTCTTTCGGACTATCGGGAGGCTGCTGCTTTTCAGAAAACAGAGCATGACACATTATAGGAGGAAAAAATATGATTCAGATGACCAATGTCGTCAAAAAATTTGACGATAAAACCGTCCTTTCCGATGTATCGTTTACCGCAAATGACGGAGAAATATTTGGGCTGCTCGGCCCTTCTGGTGCAGGCAAGACTACGATAATAAGCATTTTAACAAACCAGCTTGCTGCAGACAGCGGCATCTATAATACAGGTGTTACCTCGAAGGAGACGGGGCTTATGCTAGACCAAGACGGTTTGTTTGTTCGACTATCCTGTCTTGACAACTTGAATGTGTTTGCCCGCATTTATGGAATGCCAGTATCAAAATCCATGGACGCTCTGCGCTCCGTTGGTCTTGGAGATGATGCAAAAAAGTCCGTGTCACAGCTGTCTCGTGGGATGCGGCAGCGTCTGTCACTTGCGCGGGCAATTTTGCACCGCCCACGCGTGCTTTTCCTGGACGAACCTACAAGTGCGCTAGACCCAGGTACGGCAAAGGGTATTCATAAGCTGATAACTGATTTGAAAAATGACGGTGCGACAATATTCCTCACTACTCACAACATGGAGGAAGCTGTAAAGCTCTGCGATAATGTCGCGCTTTTGTACCAAGGCAAAATTGTAGAATATGGCGCACCTATGGAAATTTGTGAGCGTCATAATTCCTTCAAAACAACACCGGACTTGGAGTCTGTATTTATTAAGCTAACGGGGGTAGAACTCGAATGAGAAGCATAATAGCAATATTTATAAAGCAAGCAAAGGACATTCTAAAGAATTTTTCGGTATTGATTCAGTTCGCGCTGTTTCCGGTGGTCACACTGGTTATGACGCGGCTGGTGGCCGCACCTGACGAATATATGCCTAACAACATGTTTGTTGTAATGATGGCGCCGGTTTTTGCTGGAATGGGTCTTGTTTCGTCTATGTCCGCAATAATATCTGAAGACTTTGAGACAAAGAGCCTTCGGCTATTGGCAATGGCCGGTGTAAAGCCGCACGAATATTTAATAGGCGTTGGCGGGTTTATCCTTTTTGCCGGTACAATCACGTCTGTTGTTTTCGCTTTGATAGGCGACTTTACGGCGATAGAGTTTGCCCAATTTGTTGCAATAATGGTGGCTGGCGTTACCGCATCCATTATACTTGGTGCGACCATTGGCATTTTGGCAAGCAATAGGCAGTCTGCTGCTGGGCTTGCATTGCCCATTGCACTTGTGCTGGGCTTTGCACCTATGATAGCGCAGTTCCATGATGGTGTACGTCGCGTTGCTGTCATTTTTCACACATATCAGATGACAGCGATAATTGGCGACGGAGACGCAGATATACGACGCGCGCTGGTTATTGTTGGTATAAATATATTGGTTATGACCGGGTTGTTTGCAGTGGTTTATAAGAAGAAGGGGTTTAGGGGGTAGTATAGCAAACGAAATTCAGTAACGTGACTTTTGCTGTGGCGAATAAACGTGTGCTTGCGCCGCTAGTTTGCCTGCGGCAAACCGCTTCCCGCTTAACGCACACATTCGCCACCATACGCTCAAGTCACGAATGAAAAATTCGTTTGCTATACGTTTACCTCGCCCCTA
>Ga0123355_10003983_pt1 | contig 21383 bp, 18 predicted proteins | sample TergutEmb28metaG_3_FD_89872 | JGI IMG/M metagenome (GOLD analysis project Ga0123355, IMG submission 89872) | Embiratermes neotenicus P1 segment gut microbial communities from Petit-Saut dam, French Guiana - Emb289 P1 | ecosystem: Host-associated > Arthropoda: Insects > Digestive system > Gut ...
ATGACGCCCACACTTTTCTCTGGCCATTATCTCCGTAACCGTTCTACTTTGGACATAGGTGTTTTGGGTTATATCGGTACAGTTTAACATAAGGAACACTCTCCCGAAGTCTGGCACATTCCTCCTGGGACACCCTGTATGTATATATATATATATATATGTGTGTGTGTGTGTGTGTGTGTGTGTGTGTGTGTGTGTGTGTGTGATCATGTAGGTAGGTATTTTAGATATTTGGGTACATTTTTAACTAGATGCAATGTATTTTTAACTACACACAATATTGTAAATCCATTAGCTGAGTAGTTTCCACACTCCTTTTTCCTTGGGATGTTGGTGGACCATGTAATGATTTCGTTCCTTTTCATTTCACTATTGTAACATACAGCTGTGGCCCTCAGCTTTAGCAACTGAAGTATGTAAAATTATTTGCAATCAAATTTTAGTTCAACAAATTATTGTACACAGGCAATAATAATTAATGAGAAAACAAAAGTTAGTACGAATATCTTAATGAAATGGATTCATTCTCTGCAGACTACCTGAAGAAAATTCTACACTTTGGGAACCTCTACATTAGCCCATTATTTTATAATTTGTTTTGATGACAGGTGGTAAGATTTCCATTCAGGTGCTTAACTGGATCTTTGTTTTATTTGGTGAAACTTAATGGGACATGTGAAGGAAACACACAGACATACAATACTTTGTGTGAAGAACCCTGTAGACAGAGATTATTTCAATTATTCTGGAGAACCAGACACAGCTGAAATAATATTAGGGAAATAGAATACGGCATGTAAGTTGGATTCATCTGGTCTAGAGTAGTGTTCTGTGCTGAGTTTTTATGCTGCTGGTAATGAAATCAGGAAGTGCCGGTTACATGCTCAGTGAGTACTCTCAAGAGTTGTTTTATCTATGAATATTTTCTTTCTCCACAAAATATAGTGAATATAACCAAGTGTGCAACTGGTGCTGTATTATCATTTTGTTCCTAGTTAGAACAAATAAATTATTCATAGACAGTGCATTTTTTTTTTGGACGATGTTCTGCAACAATACAATATTACAGAGTACTAACATGTTTATTGTTAGTGAGGCATCAAATGAACACTATAAATTCAGCACTCAGGAAAAGAATGTTTTGTTTTGTAACATGAAGGTAGGAAACATTTTCAGCTTTACCTGCTGTCAAGGACTGAGGACTGCCACTTGTTTTTATATAAAAATCATTGGCTACAAGCATTTTTATTTAAATAACCTCTGTATTAATCTGTAATTTTTTTTTGTAAAAGTTAAAACTTATGAAAGTCTGTTATTGTGGTCAAACTTCATCTCTTTCTGCACATGAGGAAAGATGACAAAAGTTCAATAGATTTGAAAATGGCATGACTTTTAGTCCTAATTTTGAACATAATTTTGAAATGGGTTTCAGAATTATGGTTTGTGGCAATGCAAAATTGATTTGGTTGATTCAGTGTAGAGCACTAACTGTGTCTAAAAGATGTTTTTCAAGAAGGGAAAGGATGATACCTCAATAAGCAAGATTTCTCAGAGAGTTGGAGAAACTAAAAATTTCATACTTTGCATTTTTAGGCAAATATAAAATTGATGCATATCACAAAGTTTTGGAAGATCTGTACAAGAAATATGGACCTTTGGTGAGGCAGGATTTGGGAACAAGTACAGTTATTCATGTTTTTGACCCAGAGGATATAAGAACTGTTTACATAAATGAAGGGACAATGCCACATGTTGTTCCTCTCCAAGAAACAGCACAGCTTTACAGGCAAGCACGGGACATGTCGCTAGGCTTAGGAAATGTGTGAGTATATATCTACAATGAATGTGGGAAACAAAACTGGAAGAAATATTTTCATTTAATGTACAAAATAATTGCTCTTATTTGGCACATTAAACAAAAATATTGATTTATAATTCATGGAGTAAATAGTTTTAAAATTAGAAGAATTTAGATTTCAGTGGTCTGGGAAGTGATGCTGTGCAATTAGGTACCAAAGTACCACAGTTTTGGAGGAACCTGCCACTCTTTGGTTTTCTGCCTGTACAATTGAAGTACCAGGTTTTTGCATGCGTGGCCTGAGAACTCAGAAGCTGAATCTGGATAATGACTGCTGTGAGAATGTAGAATGTAAAAACAGGAAGATATTTCTAAAACTTATTACAGTATCAAATAATTCTATACAAAGAAAGTTTGTATCTTCCACACAAAGTAAAGAAATCTTTTTCAGAATAGGATGACTGATGTGTTCAATTCTACTGTAATTACTGGATAGTGACGAGATTGAAAATTAATTACTTTTCTTTATATTCTTGAAGCTTATGCTTCAGGGGAAATGATGAAGTGTCTAATTTTTTCACAGAAGAAAAAGGTAGGATACTGCACTTGGAATGTCTTGAATGAGAGTACAACATTTTTCATGAACATCACCAGTCCTGTGTAAAAATAAGTAGTTTAATAGCATTTCAAATTACACTCTTTTAATTCAAATATTGAATGAAATAACAGAAAACGACAATACACAGGTCAACATTAGTTCAAGAAGAAATGTTAATTCTTTGCTAATATTTCCAGTCTGAACATTGAAGTGTCACAAATAAAATAATAATTTTTGAAAAAATTTTAAGTTTCAGGTAGACAAAAATACGTGTTCAAACTGGACATCCCATTGCGTTTGCATATGTTACAAGCTAGTTAACCCTCACCATCAACACAACTCTTTATTTGCTCATGTAGCCACATTATCCTTTCCTAATACATAATAAATATTTGTGATGATGATGATGATGATGATGATGATGATGATGATGATTATGATGAGCAGTAACTACCTTTCAAGAAATAAATGTGATATTATTAGGACTCCAATTCCAATGTTAATATTATCAAAATCATCCCATTGTGTTTTATAAAATGCCCAGCAACAAATATTTAATATTCTGTCCAACAATTTTTTGTGTTGGACAGAATATTAAAGGTTTTTGCTGAATTCCAGTTCCAGTTTGGATTATATTATGTTTAGCAATGGAGAAGAGTGGTACAGACTAAGGAGTGCAGTTCGTCAAATGATGCTCCGGAGGAAAGAAGTCCACTACTACTTACCATTGGTTCAAGAAGTTGCAACCGATTTTGTGAAACATGTCATAAGGAAGAGAGATAAAAATGGAGAAATTGAAAATCTTTCGGATGAAGTAGCAAAATGGTCCCAAGAATGTAAGTACTTCTCTTCATATCTGTATATCATGATATTTCAGAATAGTACAGAAAACTTTGTAGTATATAGACCTTTTATTTTAAACAGAAATGTCTTATGCTAATGACCATTTCGATTCCTTGCATCGAAACGGCATTTACCCCCACCCCTACCACCAACATTATCTGGTATGTGTGATACAATTTAAGTTTTCCTATGCATTTTAAGGTTTTCTGGATCTACATATTAACAATTTTATTTGCTTATATGATAAGTCTGTGGTATTTAAAATCTTGTCATTGACTAGGACCGTTTGTGTCTGGCTTATTTCCTGTAGCTGATAACTGTATTTCATTGGTATAACACGACTTTCTTACTACAGCTATACACATGCAAACACAGAGGCATACTGTGTCTGTGCATGTTTATGTGAGGTACTTTCCATTGTGCATTGTGCTGTCCAGGTTACTGTTTTTTTTTTATTGTTCTGGTTGAATAACATGAGAAGATGTTAAGCTGTTCCAAATTCAGTGATATGTACTACAAATGACCAATGAAACCACATTTGCATGTTCCATAGAAGGACATTTAAACTTCAAAATGAAAATTTTCTGGCATTTAATGCCTTGTAGTTTTATAAATTCTTATCAAAGTTTTGGTGAAACTTGGTGCTACCAAATTCAGGGTGAAAGACTGAAAAAAAAAGATCATATGTCATATTTTGGAAGGCTGTAATATTTACATGCAGTGTAATAGATACTTCAAATGTCACACCTGACTTTGCTGTGATAGCTAGTGACAGCTTAGTGGACTTAACTTCTTCATATTAAAGGACACATGCAACTAAAACAAAATTGTTTGCATTTTATTTTGAATAACTATGTTGAAAGTAGCTACAATTTTTCATTTTGTGTACATTTGTAGTCTTCATTAGAATGAGGGTTGAAATTGTTTGTTGTTTTTGCAGCTGCAGGGATAGTGTGCTTTGAAATGAGACTGGGTTGCTTGAATGCAGATTTAGAAGAAGAAAGGGCTCAGGCAATGATAAATGCAAATAAAGTTATGTTCAATTTATCTGCACTCTTGAAATTTTCACTTCCTGTCTACAAATATATTGTGACACCAAAATGGAAGAAACTTCTTGAAGCTGAGGATTTTTTTTATAAGTAAGAAACCAGAGCTGTGAAAGCCGTATTTATGAACTAGTCTTGCGTATGTGAGAGTTGAAGTTATTATTCCAGCGACTAAGAAGCTTACTGTGTTTTAGAATGTAACACTATATAGTCCGATATACATGTACTGACACTTCAGAGGGACCTTATAAATCCGTCATGAGCAGACAGTAGCCTTATCACTTCACACAGTCCTTGATCCTACATTTGATATTTCTCAATTTGACATTTCCATGCTGTTTGTCGCTGGATTCTTTACTCTGGTACTTGTCTTTCTTTCACTCTCTTTTTAACACTCAAAAATATTTATAGATAATTGAAGTGCACTACTTAACAACACTGTTGATTGCTAACATTGTGTTGCATCAGAGATAGATGACTGAATGGGAATGAGTTATCAATGGAATAACACTGACAGAAGAAGACTAAAATTGTCAGAGAAAACCCTGTCCCTCTGTTAATTTCTCTACCACAAGTCCTACATGCACCAGCCTGGGATTGAAGCCAGATTTTCATTGAGAGAGACAGGCAATTAACTGCCTAAACCATTGTATATGCATGCTTATAGATGGACAAATCTCAGAAGTAAAGTGATTGTGTGCTCTCCATGATTTTTCTCAAATCTGTTTAGGAATATGGAAGAGAAACAAGGAAGGTACTTTGTTCTGTTCCATCTGATGGGAATGTTGTTTAAGGAGCTCGTGTATATTGCAAACATGGGGAAGCATGATAAGGGTAGACTCCATATTTCTTGAAACCAGACTGAAATTTCTTCTTTGCAAGTGTTCACAGTAATTTGCAGAAATGTAAGAGGTTTGGAATTTTATAAGGATGTGTGTATGTGTGTGTTTGTGGGGAAAATGTGTACTTTTTGCTGTGGTGACAGTCCTTATAGTCATAAAATTTCTATCTACTTTTGCTTCCTTTGTATGCCTAGTAGAAATAAAATAGGCACATCTATCAGTAAGATTCACAGATTTGAACAAGTTTAAGAGAATTTAAATATCAGGCAGACAATTTTCCTACTTTTCCTAAGTCCTTGCACATATCAAATTTCAAATGATGTTGTTTATTCCAAGTTGTCCTTACAGTGTTGTTTCAATATTTTTCTCTGGACTAGATAAGAAAGGAAATGTGTAGTATTAAAATATGTGTTGGAAAACAAATTGTGCAGTCATCATTCTTCTGAGTCATTAAAACAATGCTACACTACAAAACTAAAAATGTACACTAAAAAGATCATGGTGCCAAGTACCCACAGATCAACCTGAAATCTGTCTTGGTTAATATGATGTTCTACTGTGCCCCTTAAGATTATGATTATCAGATGTGATGCTTTAAAAGGACAAGTAAATGAAATGGCAGGTACTTGTCTTATCATGGGCAGACTTATTAGAGAATGCAACAGTTCAAACTGAGGTAGAAATTTAGCATATACGAATACACAATTTAATATACAGCACTACAAACAAAATTCAATGCACATAGAATAACACTCATGTAATTTAACAGTCAGTATGGATATGCATTCAAATTAGTACCTATTGGTTTTTTTATTTGTTGGATGCTAGATGACGATTTTTTTTTTTATGTTTGGTGCAAAGCTAAGCCTGCCAGCAGAGTATTACCCCCTCTTACAATAATTTTAATCAAGTATGAATGCCAACAATAAAGGTCTCTCATTTCAGGACAGCAACTCAGTATGTGAATACAACAGTAAATAAAATAGATGAATTAATCCAAAGAAATGAACTTCCAGAAGGGAAGTATAACTTCATGACATACCTGCTGTCAAGGAAAGAACTGAGCAGAAAGGATGTAACAATTATAACATTTTCCTTGTTTGCAGATGGTCTAAGCACGGTAAATAATGAGCCAGTTAAAATTAATAACTTTTTGTATCAAAGATCCTTTTGAAGTATATGTGTTATGGAACTACAGTTTCTATGTTGGGTGCAACACTCAGCTGAAGTGTCTATATCTGTGTGTACATGTGTTTTTCAGGCTATATTGTACTTTCGTTTAGCCACTTTCTTTGCATATTGATGTGTATTGTTACATTGATTTCAGTGTGTAAATACTTTAATGTTCCATATCAGTGAATAAAATGCTATATCATACTATATGAAAGGCAAAGGTGAAGGTAAAGTTCATCCTATAACAAGCCATGAAGACCCAGAGAGGGTAGAGGTATAGCTCTACTCTTTCTTTAACCTCGACAATAAGTGGGATGGATGATAAAGGCCATGATCTGGCCGCTTTACCTCCGGGAAACAGACCTGATATCCATTGTGCAGGAAGCTGGGCGATACCCACAGCCAGTCTGGACGAGTGCAGAAAGTCTCGCCCCCACCAGGATTTGATCCCCTGAAACATCCAGCCCGTAGATAGTCTGAGTATGCTATGCCGGCCCGTATTTCATACAATATACATTATCATATGTTCTAAATTACTGTAATCCATTCAGTTTCAGCCTGTCAGTAAACTGAAGCAACCTCAATGTGTTTTGATTTTTTTGACAGTGTTTTTTTCTGAAACATTTCTAATTGTAAAAAGAACAGAGCAAGATATCATAAACGACCATATGTCTTCATGTAAAGTACCCATTATTGTTGTTAGATATTACTGAAACTTGAATTTTCTCAACACATTTTCGAAAAATACTCACAGATCAATGTTCACGATAATTCGTCCATCGGGAGCTGAGTTGTTTCTTGTGGACAGATGGATGGACTGACATGACAAAGCTAGGTGTTGCTTTTCACAATTTTTCGAATGCACCAAAAGACATATGATATTAAACCATTTTCTGAAATCAAGTTATGAGTATTAAAAACTATTAAGACACTTAAGGACATATCCAGTTTGGGAAATGCTTTTGCTTTGGAATTCAGAATCCTTCCTTTGTCTTATCCAGACCTTAAACATTACTGTGTAGGCAACTGTAATCTTGCACGCTGTCTATACATGTGTAAAATTCTGTCATTTTCTGTGCGTGGACAATTAGGGTATTAGAAAATATAGTGCTGATGGAAATATTTAAATTTAAGATAGACGCAGAAGCAGAAAGTACAGAAGTGCTTAATTAAAAGCTTCACAACTTGCACACCTCAAGTGAAACTGTTGTGGTATTTCCAACAGAAACATGATACATGCTTGGACTATATAGAATGCATGAGGAATGCAATATACTGTATTGTTTGAAAAGACTAAAAGGAAGAAAACAGTTGTGAGACACAGGTGTAGGAAGTATGATAGTCAATAAATGGAATCCTAGAGAAACAGGGTGTGGGATTGGTCTCAGTTTTGTTGGTTCAAGATAGATTCCAATGGCAAGCCTGTATAAAGGTGAAGAATTAAGATTGCTGTCATCTGAGATGTGATTCCATATAGTCATTAATATAAGTGTGCTTATGTTGCAGAAAGGCATGTTGCCTCTGTCAAAGTAGACATCAATACATTCTATCACGTCCCTGAAGACAGCAACTTCATATCAATTTTCATGAGAACATCAAATATTGCAGTCATTATCATCTTCCTCCATGGATTAGGTCATTTGACCTGTTCAAATATTGCAGTGTATTAGAAATTCAGCTCCTTAAAAAAATCGAATTCTTTCACCATTTCAACACATATCATTTTCAAAAGATCTTTTATCATGAGTGTAGTTTCTTGTTTGTTAATGTTTAGAGAACTTACTGAAGTGAACTAAGACAATTGTTAACAGAAATCTGAAAAATTCATATTAATGCCTTGCAATGTTTTTTTTTTTTTTTACTTCAGACATTCATTCATCATTTACCATAGTTTATAATAATTTACTGTACAAAATGTAATATTCTAATGATTCTAGAATGTTTGTCTAAAATGTGTTATGAAGTAGTTTATCAGACTGTTCCAGCTCTTCTGTATAACTTGTACTGCTTGGCAACTAACCCTGAAGTCCAAGAGAAAGCATGTCAGGAAGTAAATAGTTACTTGAAGAGAGGTGAACCTATTACACATGCTGTCATCAACGAGCTGTCATACTTAAAAGCAGTTGTGAAGGAAACATTCAGGTAGGAAAGTCAGGGATGTGAACAGGGGTTTGAGGATTTGAAGTCATAAGTGTATTGTGTTTCACTGGAATCAAAACACAGACAGCAGAGTTACACAGTGTTAAGTAGACTGACACAAAGGTAATGGCTTTCAGTCCTCCAGGAAGTATATACTTTGAAACTATGAAAAATTTACATGGTTACACTTAACCAATACGAGAGACTGTCAAACTTACACAAGAGATATTCAGTAAGTAACTTTCAAGGATTTGTTACATTTGGATTTACTGATTCAACATAGATGTGAAATAGAACCAGCAATAATGTAAGTACAAACATTTTATTTCTCTATGTAATTTCCAAAACAACTGAGGCACACCCATTGGGGGTTGGGAGGCTGCCAAGCTGTAGCCCCTCTCCAAAATCCAAATTTAAAAAGCACAGATTTTGTAGACTTGATTGTATCAAACGCTTTTGTGATTTACCCTTCAGTCGAAATGAGCCACTGAAATCGGCCAGTGACTAGTACATTAGAAGTTAGAAAAATAACATAAAAATTCTTGGGATATCTTAGGTAGGGTTCAATACAACCAAAAAGATTAGACCTTGTGATTTCAATTAAGTGAGTGAGTCATGGAACATCTAGTTATATGTATTGTGCAACATTATTTTTAAAATCAAGCACAATCAGTGTCAGCCTCCACCACCGCTGCCACCTTTGAAAAACCTTGGGAGTGCACTTGGTATCATTTAAGACTGTTTCTCAGTGATATGATGACTGCTTGATTCCCTTTGATAAGAAATTAGGGCTGTGTGCCAATTCACACTGTAGCTGGTCAGCATGTCAGAAGTTTATCTTCAGTCAGTCGCACATTTTCATCCATTTTCAACAGACACCATTTTGAGATCTTCACACTTCTTGAATGTTATGCAGTTACCAAACCCAAAACTTCAGTAGCTACCAATCGACACTGTGTAACACTCCGGAAGAGTGAAGATCTTATTTACACCATAGTAGAAGCCTGATATCTCACATGAGACATTATGGCAGACAATACTAGTGACATTTTATACTTGAGAATGGAATGAAAAAAAAAAAAATTCCTTGGTGTGTCTTCAATATGGGGATTGGTGCCAGGAACAGTGGTAATTTTTGTGATGGTTATGAAGTTACAATGCAGATAAAAGTTATGGTTTTAGAGTACATTCACCATTTGTTAAACTTCATGAACTTGTAAGCTGTTGGTTATTTATTTATTTATTGTCTCTGTAAGTCATTATTGTTTAATCATTGATTTTTACAGGTTATATCCCATTGGAACAGAGATATCAAGAATTATTCCAAAGGATTTGGTTCTTTCGGGCTACCATGTGCCAGCAAAAGTATGTAGTTTGTTTTCAATTCCTCAATGTTTGAAATGTAACCTATTTAAACCACAGCTGCAGAACAACCTGCTATTGCCATCTTCAGGATGAATGGAGACTAAAGTGCTCTGAAATATTAGTACTTATTTACAAACCTACATGGCACCACATACAAAAGATAGTAATCCTATTAATGTTCATTGCCATAAGAACCTCAGATTTTATTTACTAATATTATATGATTGTATTTAAGAGTCTAATTTATATTTATCAACCTCCTTTCCAGACTCATGTTAATTTAAATCCACATGTACACTTTAAATCAGGAGAATATTTCTCAGAAGCTTGGAAATTTTTGCCTGAACGTTGGATGCGAGATGGAGAATCCAATGATATTCATCCATATCTTTTGACACCATTTGGCCATGGTGTACGAACATGTGCAGGTAATATATTCTTACTTAGAGACACTTGTTTAATATACATTATTTCTCTTTTAAGTGGACTAAACAAAACTTCTTCTTCTCAAATACTGTAACGTAACCGTGTAAATGCGTTAGTATGTTTCTGTATATATATTTTCTAATTAAAATGGTGTGTGGGTGTATGTGTACATACATATATATATATATATATTAGAAAACTTTATCTTTTCCCACAAATGAAACAAGTTTTCATATACCCTGTACTACATTTTCTATAATTCTATGTGAATATGGTTATAATCATTTCGAAGTTCATGTTTTATGAATGAAGTACTAGTGCAGTGAGTAAAAGCATCTAACTAGCCTAACTACACATAATCATGTTTCTTTACAAGCTAATAATCACTTAGTTATTCAACAATATACCCAAACTTATGGAACCCGAATGTTCGTTATCACTTTCCCTGAAGTCCATGCTGGAGCTCGTCTTTGAGAAGACACCCTTCATTCTTTGGAATCTGCACTGTACTTGATACCAAGTGACACAGAATCAAGCTAAAATGAAGACATGCCCATCTTTTAATTACTTCCACCTCTTCCTTAGTAATTTCATCATTTTCAGTATCTAAATGCCCTATCCATTTGGTAATGCTTCCTCAAATTTTCATATTTTTACTTTTCAGTGTTTATGTTAGCACTTTCCAGGTTTTTCCACTGAGTACATTACCAATACAGAAGCCACTGATGGGTTAGTCCCATGAGAAGGAAAAGTGATGGGCTATATTTTGTGGAGAGGCTATGTTTTACATAGAGTAGCAGCTTTGTGAGAAATATCAGGTGCATTGTGGATATCAAATATGTGTCCAAGAACTTTGAAATGGAAAATTTTTGCCTCCCAATATATTTCACTGATTCACTTTAAGGTGAAAAATTTTAAATGATCATGTAAGATCTTGAGTGGTTAAATGAGGAGGAATATAGAGAATAGGGTCTGTCCAAAATCACCAAATGAAGTGACAGATTTGACAAACAATTTTTCCCCTCCACACAGCACAATATTTAGATAATGGCAGCCACATGACATAATAATTGCCAGTGGATAATGTACTAAAATTCTATTTTGTATGCTACTTTTTGCCCTTCATGGTGGCTGCACTGTCATAATCTTTTCCTCTACAGTGTTTCAACAATGGTTCATTTTCTTCAAGAATTTCAATGTAACATCTACAAGCCCCTTACCACTGATGTAATCTATAGAAGTTAACCCCAGGAATCTCATAGACTTCATCATCACCATTTTCATTTTTTTACAGGAACGTATTTTGTTGTCACAGATAGTTGTTTCACAGTTGGTTGTTATGGAAAAATATTCTGCACTTTTAGCATATGAATTGACTGATTTTACAAGTAATTCAGAAAGTTCATTTAGGATACTTTCCACAATAATGATCTGCTAATTAGCACCTAATGTGATCTTGGGTTACAGAAGTGAATTTTGTCAGCAACTGAATGAGGTGTAAATATTTTCTGTTATTTTATGTGTACAGCTTACCCAACATACCATAAATGCCATGTTGTGTTCTGCAGTATAAAAAACAGTGTTATTTAATCTAGTCAGAATATTTTTCCAGTGTTCTGATTCTTTCTGAATCAATAGCTGCTCTAACTTGTCAATTGTTTTATTTTTCCTCTGATTATCAATTCAGCTTCTATCCACTCTTGACAAAATAACTGTGACTACTGCAGATTTCATGAGCTTTCAGTGTTTCTTATACAAGAGTCCAATCACTGAAGCCTTCATTTGTGAAAAAAAGTTCTGGAGCCATAGTCAGTAGAAGTAAAACTTGTCATCTCCCAAATTTGAATACATCAACCATTGACATGAAACAAATTTATTATTTGCAAGTTGAGGGAAATAATGGCTATCCAGGAAATGTTGGCCATTTTCATCTTGAGGATAATTACTAAGTTGAACTTTCTTTGGGCCATAAACTCTATGAGTTTGCTGTTCTACATTAGACCATAAAGCAGTATCAGATATCTTTATCTTGGATGTTTTGGGAATATGAATGTCATCAAGAACGTCTGAAAACGTAGGCTGTCATTCTAGTTCCTTCCTTACATCAGACTCTATAATAGTTACATCCTATTCACCGGTTCACAGGTTGTATTGAAGCTGCACCTTGTTTACACATCTCATTCAAGGCACTTTTTCAAAAAATAGTTCTGCAGAATCAAAGGTTATTAAATTTTTCATATTCTTTCTCCCTGTGAGCTCATCCTTTTCTCTATTGACAGCCTCTGGTCCCTTTGTAACGCCTTTTGATGACACACTTAGTATCTAAGATCCAGTTTATATCAGTGAAGAAAGAGGCTGATTTTTCACCAAAATAACTGAATGTTAGGTCAGCAATAAGAGGGACAAAAGAAATGCTCTTTAGTCACACAACACTTGTCTTACAAATTTTATATGATTCATAAGCCCTGCTTTAATCAAATATGTACAATAATGACACTGACAAATGCACATAGAAGTACACTAAAATGAGTTCTACACATCCAGTTTTGGCCAATCATGTTGCTGTCTTCAGGGATATAAAATATTAAGGTTAGGTAAGTTATCATTTAAATTATAACAATACAAAAGTATCAGAACCAATGAAAAAATGTGATTACAGTCATATGAACTAGTAATTTAAAAGGTAAAGAAATATGATTTATTGCAGTAAGAATGTGTTTATATTGGTTGGGTGGTGTACGTAGAGGTTTCAGTTGGCAATTCAGTGTCCGAGAGACAGTGTTGTGCTATGGATCGTACAGTGAACCGTCTGTGTGGTTTACTGTACAGTCCGGAGAGTTATGATACACCGCCAATTTTAGGAACTGAAATATTAAATTTATGCATGTTTTTGCAGTACATTTCTTTGTACGAGTTGAAGTGGGGTATTTTTTTGGCAGAATAAACTTTCAAGACTTCCCTTCATCCAAAAATGAAACTATACTCTTATTTGTGCAGTATAAAAACAAGTGTGTGTGTGTAGGGTTTGCCAGATGTGCCCACTCAAAACCTAATACCTCAAAAGCAGCCAAAATTTGGTATTTTGTGTCTCATCTTGTAAGTTTTTATTGTAAATAGAATTTAGTTTTTAGTTTAAACAACTGGCTAGTTAAGTTTTAGTTTCTGTAGTTAGTTTGGTGAATAGAAATAATGTCGTTATGACTGAGTAATCAGTAAATGTTAACAGTTTAAAAAAATGAAAAACAAAATTCTTGGATGCACACCCTAATAAAGTGTGCTGCACACTCTTCATGATGATAAGATGCATGTTGATTTAGAAAGGATAAATTAAGAAATGTACATTATCACCTCTCTTGCAACAAATAAAATTTATTCTGCATAGTTTAACAAATTTATTTATAAATGGATATTACATGTTTTCATATTTACCTTATTTTCATTATTGTTTTCCCATGTATAACACAGACTGCAATTTTCAGAGCTAATTTCAAGGAAAGAAAGAAAATACAGTATAAGTGAAAGTGAAATTTGGGGCTCACATCTGCGTTGTCTTAGGTAGCTGTCATGTCCACCAGTTGCTTGCTTTCTATTCCAAGTGTCTATATATGTTTCCTACACACAAGTCATGCTGTAGACATACTTCTTACTACATAAAATACAACTTCAGGCAACATGTTTTTACCCGAAGAAAGAAATGTGTAGCATTCCATGTGCTAGTATTTTACTGAGTGACCTTCTTTAGAGGGTTTTGTTTAATTCACATTTTATCTGGATGTACAGTAGGAAAAGAATCGTTAAAAAATTGATAAGCAAAGCATGTTTCATATTTCAAGAGAATCAAGTAGTCATGTATCAAATTCTTGCATTTTTCCTTAAAGGGATGCGTTTTGCTGAACAAGACCTTCATGTTGCCCTGTGCAGTATTCTTCTGAACTTCAAGTTGCAGTATCCAATTACAGACCCTCTGGAACAGACCTACTCCACATTGCTCTTCCCTGCTGGTCCAGTGAGAGTTCAGTTTATTTCCAGAAACTGAACATGGGAATAATAATCAGCAGTCCAGTAAGTAATGACAGTAGTTAGAAAATACAGTAATGTGTTTTCTGTTTCCAGGCTTCACTCAATCCTGGTATGAACTCTGCAAATTGCAGTTTATACAAAAATTAAATGTACTGAATTACTCGTATGTAACTTTTATAGGTGGATACCTTAAGGTGATGTCAAAGAAATAGAGGGTGAATGTCAGATGAGTAGCGTCGTTCAATAAAAGGCCTATGTGAAAGCTGTAATGAACCTTCTGGTACCAGATAATTCAGCACATTTCTTGGCTAGCTCAGCAGCTATGCATTAGTTTCTCAAGGAGGACTCTGCTTTGTTGACTTCGTCAGTAAAGTTCTAGTAGTATTTCTCAGGGCTAGAATCCTTCTTGATTATAGCCTTGCAAATGTTACTGGAAACGTAGCCTACAATAATGGGTGAAGTATTTACCTAAACATCATGTAAAGGAACATAAAATTTTTGTATGTCGATAATGCTTATTGGTTATAGTGACTCTAATTTTGCCCTTCAGTATGATTTTCTGATAGTATGCTGATAAATAAATTATGTTTAAATACCTGTTCCTGTGTAGAAAATCTTTATTTGACTGATCGGTATACATCTCTCTCAGAACAGAATCCAGTGCATAAAACTTTAAACTAAGCAACTAAGCAACAAAGTAACCGACTTCATGGAGCAAAGTTCTTCGTGAGAAGTTAGTGGTTTCTCAGCTAGTCAAGAAATTCCCTACATTTTACGGAACCCAACCATCCATCAACACATTCACAAGAACTTGCCATTTGTCCCTGTCCTGATTCCAGCCTAAGACTTGCCATCCCATTCTATTTCTGTAAGATCTGTTTTAATATTATCCTTCATTATGTGCTTGAGTCTTGCAAGTGGCCAGTTGCCATCCAGTTTCCTTACAAAAAGCCTACATGCATTGCCCTGACCATCTCATCCTCCTTGATTTGGTCACCCTCATAGTAAAGGAAATTGAAAGCAGGACCTACTTGGTAACCTGAAACACCAGAGCATGGGTCACAGACAGTCTTATCACACCATGTGTAGTAGTCATATTGAACCATGTCAGAGTGGTCATAGGGTCATGTTCAATTTGCTATCTGCAAATGGCATAAATCATACCTTGTGGTTCCTGAACGTAAGTACAGTGCAACATCGAGGCTCTTTGCTATGGAGTAAATTGTTGTCTTTGTTCCTGACTGTGGAAACACAATATTTTTACTGCGGCAGTCTAAATAAGGAAGACATTCTATGAAACCTGTCACAGTAAATTTAAAACATGTCCCAGTGTTTTAGTACCTTCAAAGTCATCAATATGTTAACTGGTGAATAAATTTCAAACAACAGTTTCCTTTGTTGCATTCTTTCTTTTGGGTGATTTCTGAACGTCTGAATTTTATGTGATACGTTGTGGAATGCACTGTCCCATCTTCATAGGTGATGTAAGCAGGAAGGATAACTGGCACGAGATTGGTAGGGTATTTATACAGGTGAAGGTTTGGCTTGAAATTATCTGAGCCAGTCAGAATGAGGGGGGAATGAGAAGGGGGCATGTCCAAGTAGTGGAACAAGCTGTGGAGGGCAAAGACCCCAAGTGGAGGCCTGTAGTAAGTATGTGAGGGAGAAGCAGCTTTGTGTCAGAGCAAGGAAGGGGAGCCATGGGGTGGTAGTGATCAAACTATTATGTTTCAGGAGGCTGTCACCTTTCTAAGAGCATGTGCAGAAGGGGTTTCCAGGATTTGCTTAAGGTCAGGCAATCTTATCTATTCGTATTGTGTGGGTGCACTAACTTCGCCTACCGGCGGCGGCCGCTCTGTCGGTAGGGTTCGCTCGCGGACTAAAGCCACGGAGTTTAGTTTTTTAGTTTAGTGGGTGCATTTCCAGTTCAGTGGTTTCCCTTTGAGTTGGTCCATGTATCCAGTTTTCGAAGAGAGTTTTGTATCCTGTAGTTTAATAATATGGTCCTGGTTGATGCTGTGTTCTGCTACTGCTGATTTATCTGTTTGTGCTAGTCGTGTCTATTATGTTCTTTGATTCTAACTTAAATAGACTGACCACTTTGTCCAATATCAATCTGGTCAAATTCACATGTGATGCAGTACACACCCATCATTCTTAATCCCAAAGCATCCTTGACAGGTAGAAGGTAGGTGCAGATTTTCCTTGGTGGTAGTGATACACATTTGATGTTGATTCTGCTGAGTCAGCCATACGCTGTCTGGGTATAAGGTATGAATGTGGTCGAGGTGGGTTACCTTGATCACATTCATAAATTATGCCCAGACAGCACATTAAATTCAGACACCAGGGAATCATCCAAAAGAAAGAATACAATATTCAAAACATGGCGAAAGTTTGAAAACAAGAAGAGTTTCTTTCTTATCAAAGAAGTGGCATCAGATATACATTTTTTCAAAAGAAACATAATGTGATATTGGAGAAGGATTGGAAGCACCTCCATTAAAACTGTAAGACAGTTATCATATGAGACTGGCTTACCAAAGTCTTGTGTACATGCAGATGAAAATAATTGCTTCAGTTGAATTTGTACAAATTTACAGTGGTGCAGTAACTCCAAGAAGCAGGCTGTGTTTTTGTGAAGCAATGTATATTGGTCAAGTCAATCCCTTGCTAACTTATTCTACACAAGAGGCATGGTTTTACTTAAATGGCCTTGTAATTACTCCAATTAACAATTACTGTCATTACATAGTCCTAGACTAATAAATGAGTTGCTGTTACCTGACGTTAACATTTGATATGGTGTGCCATCACTATGACAAGAAAAAGTGGACCTGTCTGATTTTGGGATACAATAAATTGAGAGGTACATTGGACAAATTCTCATGCCATTTGTTTCAAATATAAGTGATGAGGTGAAGGAATGTGTGTTCTTCAAACAGACAGTGCAACTACCTGTACACCCAGTAATTCAAATGCTGTCTTCAGTCACATTTCTAGGGACCAAATAATTAGTTGCTCCTTGTGGCCTGCTCATTTGCCTGGTGCGATACTATGTGGCTTATGTGTGGGGAAGATTAAAAGACAGTCCATACATGCAGGATGAACGTAAAGAAATTGTCAGGCACACAGCACCAGCAACTTGTCGGCAAGAACTTGATAACTGTTTACCAAGTGCAAGTGTACCTGACAGTTGATGAAGGTCATTTCCAACTCCTGCTCTAATGTGCAGTAAGTAATACTACAGAATATAGATTCTTCACATAGAATGTATAAGTGGGTTCTGCTTTCTGTTGGCAACTCAAAAGTTGGTGAGGAATGCAAATCATGAACCTACTCAGTACGAATTTTAGTTCAGACACCATTTCCTTTCTCTCTCTTAGACCCAAATATTTTGCTCAGCACTACATCCTAAACAACCTCATTCAGTGCTTTTCCATTAATGTGAGATATTGAGTTTCACACCCATATAAAACAACAGGCACATCTGTGGCTATCTATAATTTAATCTTTGTTTTTAGATATTAAATGGAGACACAACAGAAGTCACAGTAAATGGTAGCAGACATTCCTTGAATGTAATCTGCATTTGATGTATTCATACATTCAGTTTTGAACTTTTGGTGGTGTTCATGAATACTTGAACTTTGCCACAACTTCAAAGGACTTACTTAGATGTCTATATGTTCTGATTTTATTGATGAATCATGAACACATACTTTTCTGTTTTCACAACTAGACCAACATCCTCACCAGCAACTAATATTGCTACTGTGCTTTTCCTGATAGTATTTGTGTTTTTTCCAAGTAAAGTAACATCATTACATTACATCAAAGCTTATATTTCCTGTCTAACTTCAATTCCTTCTTCTTTTCTTGAACATTCCTACTGGCACACATTCTAAAGTTCGAAAGCATAGTTAAAAAGCAATGGTGATAAAGCATTTCCTTCTTTCAGACCATTCTGAAAAGGACATTTATGAGAAATAAGTGTACCTATCCGGATTTTACCGTAAGTTTAATTTAAACACATTTTATTCAACCTAACTAGTTCCATGTGTATAACAAATTAAAAGAGAATGTAGTTATAAAACCTCATTCCTATCTGTATCATAACCTTGTTTATAAACAGTTGATGTAATTCTGCATTGTATTCCCATTTTGCTTCAAGTGTTTGACAAACCATCAAAATCAACATCAATAGTCCCCAGCGGAATTGCTTACATATATAGTTAACTTGCAGAGAAGAATGTTGGAAGAATTACAGATTTTGTATTGAGTCTAAAACAGTTTTATGCCTCAATTACTACAATCACTTCTTATCACCCTTCTTATAAGTAGGTACAATAATAAGACTTTTGCACTGCTGATGCCATCATTTCTAATACCAGACAGAAAATCTTAGACTCTATGTTTTAAATTCTTCTCTTCCTAATATCGTGTTCAGTTTTGTCACTGTGTATTATTATTTACAGAAAGACAATAGAGTGCCTATTTGTACAAATCGCCACTTTTCCACTTTTCCTCGACCATCACCATGACAAAACTATTAATGATTTTTTTTTGGCAGAGTGTTTCCGTTAGTTTTGTTTATGGAAACAGAGTAAACTAGGATACTGCAGCAACCATTTGGTTGAGAACCTTTTGTCTCTTTATGCTCTATCTAAAAACGTAACTATAGCCATTCAAAACCATAATTTGGCCCATCATCTGACATGGGTGTAAAACTTGGTCGCTGACATTATAGGAAGAACATAACTAGGTGTATGAGAACAAGTTACTTAGGAGAATGCACTACTGTGCATTAAAGCAGTGACATTTTACAACCTACTTTTAATGAAATGTTGCAGAGTAATTACACCAAATCAGAAGGCATCAGTGAAGAAATATACTGAGTAGTTTCAAGAAAGAAATCAAATCTCACAGACCAAGAATAAGTGTGACAAAACTTTCGTAAGGTTTATGAACAATATCATCCATGACAAGATAATGCAGAGTGGGAGCAAGAAGCCAGGTGGCAGATTAGTTTTGAGCGTGAAGAAAACAGAGAATTACTGTAAATTGAATTGTACTGATAGGACCAAAGCACAAAATCTTGGTAACAATGCATATGGCAATGACAGAACTGTGTTTAAGAAAGCAACTGATTCTGGAATGAGTGATTCAGATATCTCATGTATCATATTCACTGTGAAGTGTTTAAACCCCTGGTGGACAGTTTCATACATTCAGTGTTATTTGAGGAACTGTAGCAGGACACACAAAACTTGATGTCCCTGTGACACCAGCAATTTTGTAAGGTTCATCCCATTGTGTTTTTATATTTAGATAACAATATTTGCATCTAGCAACACTTATTTACTAAAAAATCCAAAAACCAAATACTTATTTTGGCTATACTAAGGCATTCTCAGTGATTGCACCTATATAAAAAGAGTATGTACAACTGCAAATGTAGTAATATTAAAATCTGTGATCTCAATTTTTGTCACACCCATTGTGTTCATATATTATATTGTAAAATTAAAGAGAAAATACTAAAAACATGATGAGCAAAGACTGGCTTGTCATTTACTGTTATATTCAAATAGAGTAGTTGCATTTCAAATGAATTTTATGTATAGAAATGGTAGGCAGTGTCCTTGAAAATAGAGAAAAGAGACAAACAAGGGTGAGTCAAATGAAAACCCTAAATATTTTTTATCACGCAATTTATTGAACACAAAAGGTACTGCAGAACATCATGGATGATATGGTGTGCTGATCCATGACTAAGATCCAGATGTGCAGTTATTTCATTCACTGTTATGTGGCGATTTTCCTTCACAATGGCTTCAACTGCTGCAATGACCTCTGGTGTCACTACTCATGTGCCTGACCAGGTCAAGGAGAGTCTGTTACAGAACTAATGCCGATCATGAACTTTCTAGTCCATTTGTACACTTGCAGTAGTGACAGACATGCATCACCATACTGAACTTTCATTCATTGATGAATTTTGATGGGTTTCACCCCTACAGAACGTTGTTCTTTTTTGGTGCATGTTGCAAGTCGGGCCGCCATCTTTACACTACTACTGTACTGTACCGTTGCGTTGCATTCCTGCATCCTACTGCCACCTGTCAGCCACTCCTCAAACCATGAGTATCATTGTTGTCAACTTACAAGACAATTAAGCTCCGTTTCAAATTTTTATCGCACTTTTAACATTTGCATTTGACTCTCCCTCGTATAAGTCAGACTTCATGACCTGATAGAAGATCGTGGGGTGGTTGAATTTCGTACAAGTTACATAGCCATAGATTTGAGGAATCCATTATATGGACTGGTTGTATAGTAACAGATAAAACTTCTGTACATGTTATATAAGATTATAAATGAAATGTTTATTTGTAATAAATAAATATATATATATATATTATAAAACATTAAATTATATTTGGGCTGCATAAACTAATGTACGTCTGTCATGACCAGAGGGGGTATATTCCCACTGTTGTTATTTCCTGTAATATTGTTAAATTTAATTTTATTTTATGGGTAACTAACAGGTATTGCTATTAATGCAGAGTACACTAATGTTTATGTAAAGAATTTGGTAGAATAAACTACAGTCTTCTTACTGTATCTCACTGCCTACTGTGTTGTATTATTTTTGTAACATTATGACTAGAAGGGGGTGGTACTGATTAGACCCATGCAGTAGTACATTTACTCTCTACTGTTACTTCAAAGATTTTATTTGGTGCAACCCTGCGTTTAGTACGTGGTTTGTTGCATAACATTATTTTTCAACTGTACTCATGAAATAACCTTTGGAATATGTCTGCTATGTTTTAATATTGCATTATATGACAATCAATCTTAACCAGTGACAATTTTAACATTTTAAAATGTAATATAGTACAGGGTCATCGAAAAAGATGGATGGGATTTGAAACCGCTATAACTTAAAAAGTACTAGACGGATTGGTCGGCCAGTAGATTTTTGCTTTTCAACAGTACCTGTTTCTTTAAACTGATTCATCCACCGATTCAAAGCCTTGTCCGTTGGAGGGTTTTCTCGTGGATGTAAACTTCGCCACTTACGCTGCACTGCGACAACCGATTTCAGTTCTGCATACCACAAC
>Ga0123355_10003985_pt1 | contig 21376 bp, 12 predicted proteins | sample TergutEmb28metaG_3_FD_89872 | JGI IMG/M metagenome (GOLD analysis project Ga0123355, IMG submission 89872) | Embiratermes neotenicus P1 segment gut microbial communities from Petit-Saut dam, French Guiana - Emb289 P1 | ecosystem: Host-associated > Arthropoda: Insects > Digestive system > Gut ...
AAATTTAAAGATCAAGATATATAGAACTATAATTTTGCCTGTTGTTTTGTATGGGTGTGAAACTTGGTCGTTGACACTGCGGGAGGAAAGGAAGCTGAGGGTGTTTGAGAACATGTTGTTGAGTAGAATATTTGGACCTAGGAGGGACGAGGTAACGGGGGAATGGAGGAGATTGCATAATGAGGAGCTAAATGACTTGTACTCCTCCCCTAATATTGTGCGGGTGATGAAATCGAGAAGAATGAGATGGGCTGGGCATGTGGCACGTATGGGTGAGGAGAGGGGGGTGTATAGGGTCTTGGTGGGGAAACAGGAGGGAAGGAGACCACTGGGGAGACCTAGGCATAGATGGGTGGATAATATTAGAATGGATCTCCAGGAGGTGGGATGTGTGTATATGGACTGGATAGGGCTGGCCCAGGATAGAGACAGGTGGCGGAAGCTTGTGAGTGCAGTAATGAACTTTCGGGTTCCGTGAAATGCAGGGAGTTTCTTGACTAGCTGCAGACCAGTTAGCTTTTCAAGAAGGACTCTGCACCATGGAGTAAGTAAGTAAGTAAGTAAGGTGATGCAGTTCATATCATCTTGCTCGATTTGTGCACACATGGTCATAGGTTCAAAATGTGGTAAAGTTACATGTTGAATTTACTGTTATTATTAGTATCTTTCATTTTATTTTAGGAAGAACAGCGCTAAACATTCATATTGTATGAATATTTAATTTGCTGTGCATGAACTGAATGAACTGCAGTCACCAGGGTTTTTATTGTCACCTTATAAATGGTGTATCATACAGAATTGACAGGGGTGTTTGTGATCTTACTGCTGTACCACGTTTCGGAGTGGTAGCTCCAGTGGTTATCTGCATGAAAACAAAAAAACTAAGTATGGATATTAATGTATCCTTCAGTTTTTGTGGTTTAATTTTATGAAAAGCCTTACCTCAGTGGAAGTTGCTTATTTTTGGAAGATAAGTTAACTGTACAGCACTTCAGGAACCTACTTTAAGTAACGCTGATATCACTCCCACCTGACTTATTTGTGCATCCATGGCGTTCTCATTTACTGATTGTAGTAACTTATGAAGTAAAAGTATGGGTTGGGCATCGGTGGCTTAACATTTATACCAGATGTATTCAGAGTTTGTCTGTTCTACAAATGAAATGTTTACATAGGGTGACAGACATGATTCGCTCTGTATGTGTTTATGTTGTGTCCATCATGCAAAGAATACATGTTAATGAATTGGAAACAATGAGCAAGGTGGTGTGTATGGTCTGATTTCATGTACTGTTCTGAGATTTGTCTGGATAGAGGGGGGAAAAGCACAAGAACTGTCAGTTGGTCAGTCAGTATTGTATGTTGTGGCCAAGATATGAAGCTGGGAGCTCCTGAACACAAAGCAGAATGTGACTTTTAACATTATTTGTATTCCATGCAGTAGATTGATCATGCAGTATTTAATCCAGCAGTCACACATTTAACAATAAAGAATCATTTGTCACTTTATGGTGTGCCTCCGGCAAGTTCTGGCCTTGACATGGCCATCATCGGGGATGTCTTGAACATGTTTAACAGAATCTGCCATTATTGTGTATCTTTGTTTGAGACCTCCCTGTGGATGGCCGTGTAAAGGCAAAAACATGTAGGAGACACATTGTGAAGTGGCAGAATGGCTGTTTATTGTGTAATTGTTGGATTAAAGTGACATTCAGTGACATCTCCTTTTCAGTTTGCTGGTAACCACATCTGCTGATCAGACAGCACGCATATGGAAGACATCAGATTTCACATTGCTGCAGGAATTGAGGCATGAGGCCCAACGCTGGGTGTGGGATGCAGCCTTTAGTGCAGACTCACAGTACATCCTTACAGGTAGTCTGGCCAGTTACATAATTCTTGTTATTTTGACCAATATTCCATTTTTGTTTTACCTTGATCTTATGTATAAAAATCATTCCATTTATAACTGGTTTACAAATAATGGCACTTTGAGGAATGATACAGCTGATTTAATTATGCATTGTTTATATGGGCAATCTTTCGGGATCAGAAGAAATGAATGTTACTTGTGGGAAAATAGCGCAAACAGTGATGATGGGTGGAGGTTTCACTGTACTTATTGTTTAGAATAATAGTGTTAATGATCTGTGTTTCTATAATTGTATGCATGCACCCTGCTGGAGCTGTGGACAGATTATGATAGAATTTGGAGCTTTTCAAAGATATGTAATTATGGTAACATATGAACAAAACATTTATATTTCTATATACTTTTAGGGATGTTTTACAAAATGTCTATGTTTTTGTGTTATTTCTTGGTTACTTTTTCTGTTTTTACTTGAAAATTGTGGCAATATGTGTCTTGTTACATTTGTTGACATGCAGCATCATCAGATGGAGTAGCTCGTCTGTGGAACGTGGAAACTGGGGCTGTGGAGAGGGAGTACAACGGTCATCAGAAGGCTGTGACTTCTCTAGCTTTCAGGGATGAGATAATTAGAGATTGAAGTTGTGTGTGTGGGCATGTGTTACATGGTATGAACTTCAGGACCCAGTATACTTTTGTAATGTATGGGGATGAATCAGAAGGTATTGTTTTAAAACAGTACATTATAGTTTGAATCTATGCAGCAGCCTTAATTTTTCCACATAATCACCCTTATTTTACAAGCCCTTGGTCCACCCAGCTGGAAGTTTCTGTATGCACAATAACCAGTATAGCCAACCTAACAAAGTTTTAAAAAAAACCCTCTGGTTACCTGTGGATGTATATGCTGTTTGTTAGGTGAAGTGAATGATGGCACCCAGTATGCTTTTATAATTCATACCCTCTAAACATAGAATACAAGTCCATATCCAAAAGTTTCTGTCTCAATAATGATATATATGCTTTCCTTTTTTATTGGTTGTTGTTGTTCCATTCAGGTTTATGCAGTGGATCCAGTGGTTCTGCCACTGCTGGATGAACCATTTGAATGTAGGTAGGATGGTAGGCAATTGATCCTGAATTTTGTTGACATCATGGTGACACTGTCTTGAGAACTGTGCTGTTCTGGTTTATTACGCAGCAAGTAGTTGTGATTTTGTGCTGACATTTCGGGACAACTTTATCAATCCCATCCTCAGGGTTCAAGGATCCAAAAGAAAGCCTGTTGCTGCGATACGGAGTTTATACAGGGAAGAGTGTGGGTGGTGAAAATTCTCAGCAGTGTGATTTCAACCAATAGGGTTGATGCAAGTGGTTGGGAGAGAAGGGAGCATGGTAGTCCGAGTGGCTTGGAGTGGGACGTTCTGTGATAAGAGGAAATTCTGACAGGTGTGGTAGCGAGCTACAGGTGAACACTCACATGAGCAAAGTGGGACGAAGGAAAAGGAAAAAAGTGCACAACACTATACTTGTAGCTGTGATTTCAGTCTTGGAAAGCAGCAGTAATCACAAGGGACTACATGAGGCCATGGCTGTGATTTTAGTTGCTGAAAATTGATGCACCAGCCAGGACACAAACTCTATGGCAATCACTGCATATTCAAGTCCTCCATTACAATTTGGTGGAATGTTCCTTATGAGAGACTGAACCTGATGGTGATCTGTGAATAATACTTTGTTAGTCTTTGTTGATGATTTTGTGAGCTTTCTGGACATTTTCATTTGTGCAACCAGTGGAGGGATGACCTTAACACAGTCAGTCTTCAACCAGAGTTCCTTGATGTTTGAATCAAGAAGATTACTCAAAAGTCTGAGTTCTCCCACTAGCACTGTCACCCAAAGCTTTTTTTGAGCATATCATGCATTTTCGATGCATTTTTCCTGAGTCTGAAACAACACTTAATACAAATGTTTGTTCCTTCTTATTGCTGGTTAGAGAATTGCGTATAACACTAACATGGACTACAGTCAACACCCACTGAGAAACATGTGGAGGGTTATGGCTATATGGCTACAGAACTCACTAGACTGATTCAGAAGATAAGGATTCTGTGACACGTAGCTACAGAAAGCATTAATACTTGCAATTCTTGGTCCTAGCATTCAGTTTGTAATGTTCTGGATATACATCCATATTAACCCTTGAAAGTGCAGTGCTGACTGTGTACCGACTGCCGTATCATTGAAGAACTCAGCAGGAAGCACTGTGTACTTTTGTGTTCCTTGTGGTTCTTATAATTAACATCAATTATTGTACTAAACAGCACTGACGAGTGTAACCAGCCAGTCTTGATATGCTGCGGACGGAATGTTTCTTTGAAATGTTACGAATTGGTAACCCTGCTACTCAGTGTAACAACCCAGAAGATCTTAATAGAGTTGCAGTGTGATCACCGTTAGTAGGAGCTGAATTTTTGTGTATTATATACATAAACTTCAGGCATCAAATGATTACATAAATTGACTCAGTTTCGTGATAGGACCTGAAACCTGTTGAAACAGTTACACAGTAAGGTGAACATTATGAGTTATGGTTTACATTAAAGCTGCAATAATTTAGTTTTAGCTTTCTTCTTTGTGCCTTCCGAGGAAATGATCGTGATGCCGCTACTTGATGGGAGATTATCGAGTATGAGGAAATTGTTTGTTGAATGCCATGTATCTGTTCATTGGATTGTGATTTGCTGAGTAAACTGGCTCAAGCAGATGTAGTTGTGGCCAGTATTCAGGATGTATCCCACGTGGTACCTTAGGGTGGAACACTGTCTGTCGTCACTGATGATGTTTTTGTCATATTCCTCAATCCCTCCAGATAGATGCAGGGTTAGTAAGCCTATGTCAAATGAGGCCATGGCTGCTACTTTCACATACTTTCTGATTCATTCACCATTCATACCAGTTTGAGTTACCAACAGCTTTGTTGAGTAAATCATAAGTAAAGAAATTATATCCACAAATGATGATGAGTTAAGGAAAGCTTCTGTTATTCTTTGTTAGATATCCTAATAAAGTGCTGTGTGAATGTAATTTAGCACAACACCATGAAAATGTGTGGAAAATAGGAGGTACCACTTCATGTAACTTCAGTGACATATTGTTCGTTTGCAGCAACAGTGTCACAACTTGAAATGTGTGATTTTTCAGGAGAGAATTTTAAAGGGTTTGAAGTGCTGTAATTTTCTATGAGTGCAACAATGACACATCTGCTGTCCAGTGGCGAGTTTTGCAAACTGTATTATGACACTATACCTGTTAAAAGTGCATCTGCAAACGTTTCTTTCTGTACCAGTAACTCAAAAATGCCAAATTTTGAGTTGTGGCACTTGTCAGAAACGAGTGATACAGTGATGACCGGTCAAGTTCATGTCACAACCGATTTACCCCAAGGAAATATTCCTGATACCCATGGGATATGAAGTTGGGTGGACCCCATAACTAGTCTGGACATGGTGGCAATGAGATAAATCTCTTAACCTGCCAGAATTTGAATTTTGCTCATAGCTTGTTTCCATGTTGACTGATCATCCTTGCCGTGGGGTAGAGATCTTGCATTTCAAGATTAATTCCAAATATTTATCATCTTCCACTGTTACCATTACAAATGAAGTCAAAGGGAATGTAATTTGCACCCTGGCATTTATTATTGACAACTTATAAAAATTGAAACTTAACAACACACAATGATGACAACGAGCAGCTACATTACAAATCTACCGAGTTTTCTTTTCAAAATGAAAAACATCACCAATGTAACACTGGACCAGTTTCATTTTGTGGCCTGTTATTACCACCACTTGTAAGGCCATCATCACATATTTTACGTGACTGCACTTATGTACAGCTTCGCCATAAACTTATATTACAAAATATATAAAAAGGTCCAATATTGGTACAAAAAATAACACTGTGTCACAAGCATATATTACAAACATGTCTCTCTACAGACACAGAAACACATAAAACACATTCATTTCTTACAAACATGAGGACAGTATGTATCATTACTTTATCACAACATTTACTTTCAGTATTTCTGTGGTATCTGTGCACCTTGGACATTGATAGGCTATGCTCTTGGTGCCGAATTAAGTGTCTTTGCAGTCCTTTATAAGAGCAATCTTGCAAATTCTGAAATAGAACAATTGACTTAGTGTATTGAGCATTCACCCTTTTTCTGCAGGATTGAAATGAAATTACACATGTTAAGGTCATGATTTATGAATTGGTTAACCCTGTGTCATTCACATCACTAACACTTTACCCCCCTGCTCCCACCAGTAGTTTTTAAGCATATTAATTGTAGCTATGCAGTGAGACCATATCCTTTGGTACTTTGGTCTATTGTACTAGGCATAGATGACAGATGAGTATATGCAATTGGTGGGTTGATAATTGGAAAGGTGAAAACAGTAGGTGAAAACAGTAGCTGTCACAGAAAAATCTGCCACTCTGTCACTTTATTGGTAACAGATCCCACATGATTGACACTGGGGTTGAACCCAGACTTCTCTTGTGACACATTAAAAGAACTGGCTTATGGTGTTTCATTTTTTTTTTTTAATAATTGTGTATCTGCATAGTGTTTATCATAAGTTACTAGTGTATGAGTCTGTACATATAGGTAAACATTGACTGTACATAAGGTACAAACAGGTCTGATTTATTGGCCTCCTTTCTTTTGAATTGCTATGCTTCCCCCTCAAGTGTAGATCGCTATATGCCCCTCTACTGCCATTTTGTTGAAATAATGTCAACAAAATGGCAGGACTCTCTGGCTTGAACCATGCGATCTAGAGATGGGTGGAATGGTAGGCTGGGAGGTGGGAAGCCTTGAGTGCCGTTGCCTCTAACATCATTGAGACTTCTTCCACAGTCTGCATAATGTTATATGAATACTGTCTGAAGTATACTTGATATGCTTGTTGTTTCATTGGTTGCCCTGCAGCTTTGCTGTTGTGACTGGTTGTAATTACAGTGACATACTTTTATTTAATGAATTTGTTATTAGAGGTGACTCAATCCAGTCACACCAAATATGTTAAGGTAGACAGGTAATCTCCTAGTCTCAGGGTCAGTCTGAACCATCAGTACTGACATAAAAATAGAAAAGTAATAGCAGATTGTGGACTGGGTAGCTCAGTCAGTATAGTGACTGACTACGGGCTGGACGGCCAGGGATCGAATCCCGGTGGGGACGAGATTTTCCGCCCATCCAGACTGGCCCTGGGGTCCACCCAGCCTCCTGTACAATGGGTACTGGGTCTTTCCCAGGGGTAAAGTGCGGCCAGGGTGTGCTGCTGACCACTCACCCCCTTCTAATGCTGCAGTCATGGAAGAGTAGAGCTATACCTCTACTCACCCTTTGGGCCACACCGGGCCTGTAAGGAGGAAACTCTACCTTAATAGCAGGTCTGTTGGTAAAACAACCAACTTTAAAAGTGTCAGATATGTCAAATAAAGCTCACAGAGTGAACAGTGTCCAACTTGGTAATGCTATAGTGAATGAACCTTCATTGTAACACCTGTTGAAAATTACTTTCAGGCAAAAAGTCAAATGTTTTGTGTTCTGTTCTTAATATGACATGTTTTTGAGATGTGATCATGGACTGCTGTAGCATACATTAGGAATATATGCTGAAATATATGCTTATTTATGCTGCAATGTGTTCTTACTGTTGTACAACACAGGTATTGTACATATAAATGTAACACTGAGATGTGTTCATGTAACCATTGTTGCTGTGGAAAAGCAATAAGTATTACATATTCTGTGTGTGTGTCTGTTGCCTTAGATATCCGGCATGTAAAGCACATGTGCTGTATTACATTGTCTTCTGTGGCCTGTATGGATCTGGCAAATTTTTCGACATAATGTCATAAATGGCACAAGTTTTGGAAAATAATTATTGAACATAATATGTGTGGTTTCTCTACTAAAGCTTTTGTCTGAAACATTTCTCATTCTAAGAACTAAGTGATATATTGCCATAAATGTACATAGGTCGCCATGGAAAGTACCGGTTATTCTTAACAGATTTTACTGAAACTTGAATTTTGACGGACTCTCAAAAAAATACTCAAATGTTTCATTAAAGCCCATTCAGTTGTTCAGTGGAGCTGAATTGTTCATTGTGGACAGATGGAGGGACGGACAGACAGACATGACAAAGCTAATAGTCACTTTTCACAATTCTGCAAATGCGCCTAAATAAGTGCATTCTGCTGCCACATGTAGTCATTTGAACAAGGGAAACGCACGACTTCTGAAGATAGGTGAATAATATTAAAATGAATCTTTAAAAATAGGTTGGGAGAATGTAGAGTGGATTCAACTGGTTCTTGGTAGGTTACATTAATGAGTGTGGTATTGAATCTTTGTGTTCTGTAAGTTTCAGGGAATTTCTGGACTCTCTGAGCAACTTGCAGCTTCGTACAGACAGCTGTGTTCCATTAAGTTAATTCATAAATTCACATACTGTAACCACCGAGCAGAGGATCATTGCCAAGATATGTTTTTTTTTATGGATTGTTATTTAGAATGTTTTATTGTAGGTGACCTAGCTTTTCTATTGTGACATATTAATGCTTGAATTCTTAATAGAGAATAATGAGATGGGTGAGCATGTAGCATGTATGGGGGGAGAGAACAGGTGTATATAGGGTCTTGATGGGGAAACTTGAAGGAAAAAGACCACTTGGAAGACCAAGTTGTAGCTGGAACGATAATGTAATGGTGGATGTTCAGGAAGTGGGATGTGGGGCCTTGGACCAGATTGATGTGGCTCAGGATAGGTACAGGTGGTGGGCTCTTGTGAACGTGATAATGAACCTTCGGGTTCCATAAAATGCAGGGAATTTCTTGACTAGCTTAGAACCAGTATAACATCTCAAGAAGAACTCTGCTCCATGGAGTAAGTAAGTAAGTAAGTAATACTTGAATTTTTCCGGTGTTTATAAAAGGGTCACTGTGCTACTTCTTACTATTGATTTAACACAGACCACACAACTAAATGACAAGGGATGTACATCTATTGAGTTGGATTGTTTTGTGATGTAGTTTGAGTGCTCATTCCTTATTCTTTTTCTCAATGATTTGATTAAACTTTAAGTCTTTAACTTATGTTAGCCATTCTTTAAAGTTTTAGCTGCTATTACTTGTGATATTGACTGTATCAGGGGTAAAGAATGGGCAGGTATTTCATATGTCATGAATGTAAAAGAGTAATGAAGTCACACACCATATTACATAAACCACTTTTCATAGTCATAAATTACTGAAATAGAAATCAATAATTTATTGTGTTTTTCCTCCATCTAGTAAGTTTGCAAGCAGAACACAACTGTATGTATCTGAATGTGAGGTGACCCTGCATATATGACAACCCCGCTTCATAATCTCCAGTTTTTGGGACAATAACGGTACAGAATATGTTTAACTTTGTGCATGATTATAAGGTGACTGCCCGTTTTTCAGGTGATGAACTAGGAAAAAAATTCTCATGTTATATTCCAGTAAATGTACATCATTTCTGATGCAAAGTGTGATGTCTGTACCATCATGTTCAATTAATTACAATACCGGGTAGCTGTCTCGTGTGACTCCTTATTCTGTGACTCGTAGAATTTCAAATGATCTTTATGACACCTGTATCAAAACTTTGCTATACTTACCTTCATAGTTTATCTTACCATCGTGGTCAATGTCAGCTATCGCCAACATTTCGTTCAGTTGCAGATCTGTGACATTTTCTCCAATCATATCCATAGCTGTCTTCAGTTCATCCTGAAATTACATCATGTGTTATTATTAATTTTTGAATAATGACATCCATGTAAATTGTGTAATGAAATTTGTTTCTTGCTTCACTGAAAATACAGTGCATCTCCATTATAGAAACTAAACATTTAGAGCTCTGTAGGGAATAAACTATTTCAGATGATTATTGTTCATTTAGCCTCAGAGGGACCAGGTCAGGTAAGGGAGCATTGGAGAAGACAATCCAACAAGGAACATTATTAACTGCATTCTTTGACATATATTATTCAGGTGATCAAATCAAGAACAATGAGCTGGGTGGGGCATGTGCTATCTTGGGGGGGGGGGGGGGGGGGGGGGGGGGGGGAGGGGGGGTTTGGGGGGGGGGGGGGGGGGGGAAAACCACGGGGGGGAGGGGGGGGGGGGCGAGGGAAGGTGCATACAGGGTTTTTGCAGGGAAGCCTAAGGGAAAGAAACCATTTGGAAGACCTGGGTGTAGATGGAAGTATAATATTGAAATGAATCTTCAAGAAGTGGCATGGAGAGAAATGGTCTGGATTGATCTGGCTGAGGATGGGGACAGGTGGCAGGCGTTTGTGAATTCAGTAACGAACCTTCAGGTTTCATACAATAGGGGGAATTTCTTGACCGTCTGAAGACCTGTTAGCTTCTCAGGATGGACTTTGCTCCATGGAGTTAATTAGTTAGTTACTGTTTATTTTGACCCACCCCAATCTAGTGCCAGGGTTACGATAGAATGGAGCTGTACCTCGAACCCCCCCTAATCCCTTGTGGCATGTTATGGTCTGAACTTTACCACTTTGAGAAGGATTTTTCTGACTTGTGACAAGTGTATGACTTTACTATATATATCAATACATTCACACATACAAGCACTCAATGTTACATCATAGACACTGTAAATGCATCTTCTGTGCTGCCTCAATACTTCTCACCATGATGTCTGACCACAATTAACTTGGATAAAGGCACTGCATTTTCAGCTACATGTTACCAAATTTCCAGCTAGACCCTTATCGCTTGACCTTAGCATCATTTCTGAATGGCTAAATATATCACACCTCACACACACATACATAGTTCTATTGGTCAGCTGACATTCATCTCTCTCGCACAGTCTTCACATCCCCCTCACATGCCACTCGCCTGCAACAATATAGCTCTGTTCTGACGGCCTGAAGTGAAATTGCTGAGCCAGCAGAGAGGACATTGACTTGCCTAGGTAAATATTTATGAAAGATTGCTAAATAAGTTTCTAATAAAACCCTTTTTATGTCATGGGAGCTGGTTCATGGGATTGAACCTGGAACAAGCAGGCACAGTATGTCAGGTTCATATGATAGCATGTCTTGGAAATATGATGGTTATTTGATGTGTAAATTGTATGATTTGATGAACTGAAAATAAATTAAAAATTTGAAATTGTGCTTTTTAATTTTGTAATACATCTGGGTCATTATATTTTGTAGGAATTTCCATTATTTTTTTAAAATAGTACTTTCTCCCAGTATAAACCAGGTTTTTAGAACAGTTGTGGAGGCTGCATTGACCTGATAGGTTACCATATAATCAGTTCCTTAACATCGATGGTTTTTTCCTTTATTGCTGAATAGATACATAGTACATCTTTGCAGTAAATAAGGCTTATATTTGCATCTTGTGTTTCATTCATTGGAGGTTTCACACATGCATGCATAATTTGAAGCGTGGATTGCAGTTTACCCATTCTCAACGCAACACCTCTGTGCATTGTAGGAAGGTGTTCTTGAAGTATAATTAGAAACACATAAAATAAACAAGCTAGAAGATGTATACACAACATGTTTGGTGTTTTGATGCCCATTTGCTTAATGATATCAATAAGAATGACGCGAAAAGTGTATTGGTATGAAATGTGAGCTCCTTTTATATCCATAACATTTGAAACATTTTTCACTTCTATAAATAAATGGTCAAGAAGTGGAGAGAGGAGGCATGGACTGGACTGATCTGGCTCAGGAAAGGGGCAGGTGGTGGGCTCTGTGAATGTGATATGTGAGGGCCTGCTGCTTTCTCAAGAAGGACCTCTTCTCCATGGAGTTAGTTAATTTGTTAGTTAGTTATAATAAATGATCAGCAAATTAAATGGAACATATGTTCAGAAATGCCTGTAGGTTTATGCATAAATTAGCCATTGTTACTGTCCAATTTTGACCAAAATTGGCATATGGTAACAAATTGTGATGAAGTACTCCACGTCGAATATGAGATTATGAATGCACCAATTCTTCTGTCACATACAGATGGATGGACAGACATGCTTAAGCTAAGAGTAACAAATTTGTGACTTATGTGAATTCAAGATGAACACAAGAATGAATTGTGGTCAGATGAAGGAAGGGGGCTTGAGAAGAAACTGCAAGTTGGAAAAAGTTGACTGAGGAATGGTCACTTCATGTCAATGAAAGGTTAGAGTCCAGTCTTGTGGGTTATGTATGACAACTTGTGGTCTGGTAGGTGGTTGTCAGTGTTTTGGAGCAACATACTGCCAGTGTCTGCAGGATTGAATATAACTAAGCATGAAGTATACCTTTGTTATGTATCCATTGCCATCACGATCAAACACACGGAAGGCAGCTATGAGGTCCTTGGTGATGTCATCTGCATCATCGGTGCTTGTGTCCTGACTCAGAGCCTGGATACGCCCTACCCACTGCAGGAACTCCGATTCATCAATCAGGCCATTTCCTGCCACAGATATTTACAATATCTGAATTGAATTTATGGTATTTTGCCATAATTTGAACCAATGCAAAGTATGTTGAATTTTTAACAGGAAACTGGTGGTTGTCAACATCACACTTGCTAACATGGTACTTATTTTGCTGTGAGGAACATTTTGATTTCACAATTCCACTGATTATGCGTGTGATCAACTTGAAAATACCCAGAAATATATTTATAATTTCACTCTAATGTACTAAACGTAATGGAACAACATTATGGGTATGGATATAGGAAAGCGATATTGTTCTGATGTATGTTAAGGAGGTCTGATACTGTTTAGTCAGAGTCCATGATGGTGTCGTTAAATAAACTGCAAATAAAACTATCCAGAATAATAGTATTCACTGCATTTTGCTGCTGCATAGAGGTTAACTCATTTTAGAATACATGGACACTGCAATACCGACTCAGCATACCTTTATAGCATTTTATTGCCATCACCTGCTACTGTTCATAACAATAAAGTAGCTACCATTCTGAGTCAGGTCTGAGCATGATATAATCCGTGACAGTTTTAGGTTAAGTTTTGTTATTCAGGCTAGGCTTACCCGAGTGGCTGGCCTCGTTGATGAGATCGTTAATCAGTTCATCACGGACTTGGATGCCAAGGTTTTGTAGCATGAACTGCAGTTCACCTGCTGTCACCCTGCCATCTCGGTTCCTGTCCAGCAGCCCAAATGCTGTCCTCAGGTCTGCAATGCAACAACCAGTGAAAATTCATCATGCAGTCTGTTCATTTGTCATATAAAATTTTGTAATCTTTCCTTTCCTTTCCTTTCTCCTGATATTTCTTTCTCATCCATTTTTAATTAACTGCCCCCTCATTATTACCACCTCCTTCCTCCCTCTCCATTATCATTAAACAACTGAGGTAAATATTTTTCAGAACATTCTTGTATAATCTTTTCGCTACGGGATAGACGATCCGGGGACTGAATCCCGGTGGCGGGGGAATTCTGCACCCGTTCAGTCTGGCTGTGGGGCCCACCCATTCTTCTATACAGTGGGTACCGTTTCTCTTTCCCGGGTGTAGAGTGGTGCGGAGCGTGGCGTTGATCATCCACCCACCCGTCTAGCATCGAGGTTAAAAAAGAGAAGAGCTGTACCTCTACTATCCCTCTGGGCCTTCATGGCCTGTTCTAGGGTGGATATTTACTTTGGGTGGAAATATTTTAAACATTGTGTCAGGTTGAACACGTTTGCTTTTCGTTTCCGTGGAGATTTAGTGAAATCGACAAACTTTTCTGTAGACTGAAAATTTAGTGACATGATGTGGCCATCTATGGAGAAATGTTGAAAATAACTGGGACACAAGATATTGTCCGTGGCGGATTTAGAGTATTGTACTAGGAGTTTGGGTAGGTTCACCCTATAAGGACGTGTTGCACCTACCGACGACTGGACAGTGAAGGCAATAACAAATTCAGCTGACATATGAAATTAAGTTTTGTGTTTTGCCTTGTAAAGTGAAGAGAAATAGCTGGCTGCAAAACTGGTAAATTTGCCTGTTCAATTATTCTGTCACGAAAACAACATTTGTTCAGAAACGTACATAAAAAATTAATAAATGTCTAGTCAGCTGCACGTTAAATCTAAACTCTGTACTCAGTTCCAGAGCTAAGGTAGCTAATGCCTTGAAAACAAAAACCTCCGATGACTTGCGTGAGTTCGGTTTGGTTTGATTAGTTTGTTTATCGACTCAGTCATACACGTAACGTAGGACACGTCAATTACAGTTTACAATTTATATATTACAACACAACTTATAATATATGGGCATCCACCCAATATAGTATAATAAATAACAATACAAAATTTACAGGCCAGTTGGAAGTGGAATGCGTCACTACATCTAGATATATGTGTATTTACATTAACCCTTTAAACGCCGAATTAAATCCCATCTGCCATCTGCTGGCATTATTAGGAGCTCACCGTATTCTCCACGTTAGCAGGGTAAGGGTTAAAGGAGATTTTAACACTTTAAACGCCGAATTAAATCCCATCTGCCATCTGCTGGCATTATTAGGAGCTGACCTTATTCTCCACGTTAGCAGGATAAGGGTTAATACATCTAAGAGTTAAGACTTCCAATTAAATGTAATAATATAGTATTGAGTTATATTACATGCAGGATTATTTAGATGCTGACTTTTAAAATGATTACAATGAGCGAAGATCTCTATTGGAATTCCAAGTGTGAAAAAGTAGGGAAACTAAATATTCAAGTCTTCTGAAATGTTAGGTCATGTCGACTGCTACGTAGCGTCCTATGCTTCAGAGTAGAGGATTGTTTCTGAAACGTCCGTAACTACCTAACACCTCTGTGAAAACCACGAATCTTTAATCTTTCAAAACCTGTACAAATGACATGAGAGTTATTTTCTGTCAAATGCTCTTCGTTATCCGAAAGGGCAGTACTTTTGCTTGAAGGTTCGAAGGCTTTTCCCGTTTGTCCTTGTGGTATGAGTAGTGTTACGACAGGAAGTGTACAAATTTGGTACGGTGGCCACTGATATTTGTAGGGCCTCGCAAGGAACCTGCTTCATGTCCCCTTTTTGGCACCTGGAATTTTGAGGTGGCTTCTAGATCTTTGGAACGAACGTCCATGTGTCCTTTTATGCGGATAAATATGAGCGTCTAGCAGTGGTGGGGTGATGACAGGGTAAAACCGAAGTACTTGGAGAGAAACGTGTCCCAGTGGTACACTGTCCACTACCTATCTCGCATATACCGGCCCGGAATCGAATCCGGATCTACCCGGTGAGTACATCGAAATAAACATGGAGTTCGGTCTATACTACACATAAAGTTAAAAAGTAAACTTCGACCCAAAACAGGCCACGAAAGCCCAGAGTGGGGGGGAGTAAATTATAGCTATACCCTTTCTTTGACCTCGGCGCTAGATGGGGTGGGTAATCAACGCCACACCCCGGCTGCTTTACCCCCGGGGAAGGCCCGGTAGCCATTGTATAGGAGGCTGGGTGGGCCACAGGGTCGTTCTGGACGGGTGCGGAAAATCTCGGCCACACCGGGATTCGATCCCCGAACCGTCCGACCCGTAGTGAGTCGCTATACCGACTGAGCTATCACAGCACACCTACTACACGTAGAACATAGTATATGTGCTTTGCAAAGATCAACCGACTTAATGCTATTTACGGAAATAATCACCACATATCGTATGAATTGCGAGAGGCGACTGTTAGCTTTGTCATGTCTGTTTGTCCTCACGGAAAACTCTGCTCCCACTCAACGGTTGTTCATGAAATTTGATATTTCATGATTTTTAGAAACTCGGATATCTCGCTTAATTACATACTAGTTTCAGTAATGTTCTCGGAATTTGCTGGCGTAATTTACAGGAATGTTGCATGAGGGAAATTTCTGTCTCATAAGTTGGTTCGTCGCCTTAGGGATGAGGTCAGAAAGAGGCGCCCCGGAAAATGGAGAATCATCAGTTGGTTTTCCCTTTACAACAATGCTCCAGCACACTAGTCGGTTATGATCAATGATATCTTAGCAAAGAACAATGTGACAACACTGGAACATCACCCATACCTTTTGGACGTGATTGCAGCTGATTTTTTACCTGTTCCCTCGAATGTAAACTGCATTAAATGGATGCCACTAACGCAATTAAGAATGCGACTGAAAAGCTGAAAAGGCTTTCACAAAATGGTTTCCAGGAATTTCTCCAGCACCTTTCCAATCGCTGGCAGACGTGTATATTTGCATAAAGCGGACTATTTTGAATGATATGTAGCTTAAATGATTGTATTTTAGTAAGGAGCACATCAGAATTATAATTGTACTTTTTGTATTCCTCAGAAGTAAAGTGATTCCGGAAACATTCTGAAGATACTACTATTCGTAGAACGAGAAATGTTTCAGACAAAAGCTACAGAGAAAATCAAATCAAACAATTTGTGTTCAATAACTCCTTTTTTCCCGAAAGTCGTTCCAGTTATGAGATAATGTGGAAATTATGGTACAGCCAGGCAGGTCACAGATGACAATATAAGACGGGGCATGCGCTTTGCGTGCTGGATACACAAGGCTACACACACACACACACACACACACACACACACACACACACACACACACACACTCGCGCTCTCTCTCTCAGAATATGTAACACGTTTCTTTTCCACGACAACAATGATTGCACGAACGCGCCTCAATATTACTTTCGTCCTACGTTGCGTGTCATGTTGAATGTTACGGCAGGTGATATATGTACAGTGCGTTAGAGGGTGCAGTGTTTAGGCAAAGTGTTGTTTAGCACGATACGGTGATGACTCACGATAAATTGAACGGGTACAAAGGTGAAGGTCAGAATTCGAACTGAAGGCCACCACGTGCGCCTTACGTAAGAGCACAAAGATCCTTTGACCCAATTCCTTTAACTTAGTTTGTGTGCTAGCTCGATCTTGCCACATTTCCGTGAGTCTTCTTTTCTGCCCTATGTTGGGTGAACCAGAAGACAACTCGAGGTGACGGCGCACCGTAGGTAGCTCGGGCTTCTTACCTCAGGAGTCCAAGTTCATTACCAAGGCATTCCATATGAGACTTGTATTCGACTACGTGGATTTCAGGTTTATCTCCAGGCACTCCGGTTTCGCCCTGCTAATTATTATTCCACCACTGTTCCATATTAGTTTTTCATCCCGTGGATGGACGGCTGGGCCATTAGAGTCTGTAGAGCCTCGAAGACAGCCTCGTCCTACCCAGAATATAAAAACAGATGCACCATTATTTTTGCACGAAGCCATTGTGGACGTGAAATGGTTTTCTTTTGCAGGTTATTGTACGGTGCGGTCCGTATTTAAGGGCTATAAAATCATCAGAAATAATTTAATAGGAAGATGATGTTAGTTAATCGAAGCAATATACTTGTATTTGCCTGTAGAATGTGAGAAAATCCACGTAAAACCTCAGCTTAGCCGACGACCCGGCAGGGACCCAGACCAGGCACCCACTCGAATACAAGACTAGAAGGGTTCCCGCTACTCCGGCCTGCATTTCGTGGACAAAATACCCTGCGGTCTAAGTAACTGTTAACGCTGTGGCATATTCCGGAGGTCCTGGCCTCGAATCGCAGACTGGAAAGCCGCTGTTCTGAGGATTACGTCACTTCCGTCACGAACATGGGTTTAAGAAAGTCTAGATTCGTCTTTCACAAATCGCTGTTCTTTTCAGCTCTAATGACGTATGTAGTTGAAGAGATATTAGATCACACTGTCAGTTAATCGATGTTTAAAAGGGACGCAAGGCACTTGTTTCAGCTCCCTGTGTGAGGGATCTGTTCGTTGCATGTTCTGTGTCTACGCAGGACTTAACATCCATGCCTCGACCGCGAACGGAACCCCTGGCCTCAGTTTCAGAGCGCTCCAACATGTAACCTTGCGTTGAGTGGCTCAGTAAGCAGACATGATGCAAGCTCTTATGAAACTCTTGTGAAAAGGTAAAAGGTACAGCAATCCCATTAAAGGCCTGGACAGGCCCGGAGGGTTCCAGGAGATTGATGCTCTCAGATTTCAAGTCAATCGGCACATGAGGGTGGTAAGGTAACCCTAAGCACTGGCCGCCTTTACCCCCACGAAATATTCCTGGTGCTCATTACCGTTACAGGCTGAGTCGATCCCAGTGTGGCCGGAATGAATATGTCAATGAAAAATTCCATTGACAACATCGGGAATTGAACCCCGACACGCTGGCTTGTAGTGCAGTGTCTCAATCCTCTGAAACTCTTGTGGGTATTCGGTTTTCATAAAAGCGAGATTTTTTTAACAACTGATCGACTTTTGGCTTAGCAGTGGAGTTAATATTTGAAACCTTTGCAGGATAAATTATTTAAAATATTATTCTATCCAACGAATGCCGATTTCCGAAATTGCATTGCTTCTTTTTTAAGTTCCTGGGCTTTGCGCTTTTGTACTGGTAGGGGCAGCCTGTAGAGGAAAGTGCGTATGGCTCCACAGTGAAATGATACTGGCACGGAAAGCGGGAGAACTCGGACAGAAATCTCTCCCGGTGCTAATTTGTTCACCACAAATCTCACCTGGATCGTGCCCAGGCCTTCGCGGTGAAAAGCCGTCGACTAACCGACTGAGCCATAAAGACGCCTTTAGAGAAGCAAATGAACATGAATTTGCCCTATACAATGCTCGTTGAAGCATTTCCAGAGTGCGTATCACTACACAGAAGTTAATTCTCCGTCTCAGATGAAGTAAGTCTTGGAATTTCTCTGCGTAAAAAATAATTTTTATAAATAAAAGGCAATGCAATCTCTGTGCAGGCCTGTTACAGGCCCTGAGGGTTCCTAGAGTTTAAGGCTCCCAGATTTCGAGATAACTGGCAAATGAAGGTGGTAAGGTTGTCAGCCCTGAACACCGCCCGTCTCTACCACCCCGTTACTTATTTATGTTAGAGGATGTGCCGGCCACACGGCCATAGTACGGCCGGAAGGATTATGTCAATGAAAAATTCCAGTGACACGATCAGCAATCGAACCCGCGACCTGTCATCTTGTAGCGCAGTACCTCAACCAACTGCGCCACCACCTGCCCCGTATTTTATAAGTATCCACAGGAAAATCCAGTGGCGAGAGGTCCGGATTTGTTGGGGGCCACTGTGTTGGTGGGAGTACTTACTAGAGCTGAAGAGATTATCACGCGTGCGCCTGGCTTATGTGCAGAAGAATGTGCACATGCTTGTTTAAGACAGCTCTACACAAGGTTACCACAAATCTGACCTGCATGTCTCTCTTCTCTTGTATGTTATTTTATCTCAAAACTACGTTCATTATTTTCGATGACCCTGTATGTAAATTTTCAGTCCGTACGTTCAAAGATTCCCTTCCTACCGCGCAGTAAATATACGCCTTCTCGAATATGTATGTATGTATATATAAACGTAACATTGAGGCGCGTTGCATAACAATGGTTGCCGTGGAAAAGGAATAAGTATTATATATTCCGAGTGTGTGCCTTTAGTTCTAGTTACCCAGGATGCAAAGCGCCTGCACCGATTTGTATTGTCACCTGTGGCCTCTCTGACTCCCATAGTTTTCCGCATTATCTCATAAAACGAAAGACTATCGGGAAAAAGTTATTGAACCCAAAATGTGTGTTTTGATTGTATCTACAATTTTTGTCTGAAACTTTTCTCATTCTGAGATGAATGCAGCTAGATACTATCATAAATGCATGTTGGTATTCATATACCCATTATTAATTTCAGACTGTAATGCAATTTAAATGTTATCGATATATTTTCGAAAAATATTGAAACGTCAAATTTCATGAAAATCCGTTCAGTGGGAGCCGAGATGTTTCATGCTGGATGGACGGACAGACAGACTGACAGACGTGACGAAGCTAACAGTTGCTATTCGTAATTCTGCGAATGTACCTAAGAACCAATCGATTAATGCCGTGCGAGGATATAATTTCACGTGGTTCTGAGATGGAGACAAAACACAGTAAAAACCTTTGCCGACGTAATGTAGAAATTTGAATGTTAATCCTGGTGTTACATAAAGTAACCACTGGCCCTTAAAGGGTTACCTTCACTTCCCTTGTATTGCCTTAACCTTGCAACCATCTGTCTCGCTTTTCTTCAAGCCCGACGACCTCGTAAGTTTTTCAAAAGGTTTCGTGCGTTATAAGTGTGGCAGCAAAGCAGGGAGAATCGTCAATTCTGTTATGTCGGCACGTAGGGGAAGTCAGGGGGTGGAAGAACTGTTATCTTAGCTGATAGGGGCCTGTCTGTGGCACCCTGCCAAAAGCTTTTATCGATCTTGCAGGTCGTATAACAGACTTCATGTAATTTCTTCAATAATCTTTGTTTTGAACTTTTCAAATTACTGTATGTGACCTAGTTCAGGAAAATACAAGGTCGTACTTCTCTGAAGCCATGTGACAGTGTGATTAATCGTCATGTCTCGTACAGCGCAACGTGGCTCGGGAGTGTGACACTGGCACTCTGAATGCGGAGGCAGCAGGATACAATATATCAGGAAAAACATCTGCGGCGACAGTAATCCTCCAGTCTTTTATTGGTTTGGGACATTTTACGGATGGAGTTTCTTAGCTGCTGGGTGGGCTTTCTTTAGGTGCATTCGCAAAATTGCAAAAAGACTCTTAGATTCATCATGTACGCCTGTCTGTCCGCATGGAACAACTAGGCTTCCATTAGACAGATTTTGATGAAATTTGGCGCTTGAGTATTTTTGAAAATCTGTCGAGAAAATTCGAGTTTCATTTAAATCTGACAAGAATAACGGGTACTTTACACGAAGACCGTTATAGATTTTTGATCGTATCTCGCTCAGTTCTGCTTGTAATGAGAAATGTTTCAGACAAAAGTTGTAGAGAAACTCGAAACACACATTTTGTGTTCAACGACTTTTTTTCCCCGAAAATCGTGCCACAGCCACCGAGTGAAAACTCAATTGCAGTAAATAATAATAATAATAATAATAATAAATTTTACAGAATTTTACAGAAAACTGGGCATGAAGAATATAGAGGCCAGAGAACCTCCCACTATGGTAGAAGCAGAGACTTACTGGAAGTCACTATGGGGAGAAGAAGCACAGCATAATGAAAGAGCAGAATGGATAAGAAGGGAAAGGAAAGTTAGTTACATGGGTTGGATGCCTATACAGATTACGGAAATTACTTCATATTTGTCTAAAGCTCAAAATTGGCAATCTCCTGGAAGTGATCAAATACAAAATTACTGGCTTAAAGTTTTCCCAACTACTCACAGGTATATTACCAAAAACTTCAATGCAATAATAGAGGAAATGGAGAAGGCACCTGACTGGCTGACCACAGGAATAACTTATTTGATACCAAAATCAGGAAACAGCAAGGAAGTTAGAAACTACC
>Ga0123355_10003986_pt1 | contig 21373 bp, 15 predicted proteins | sample TergutEmb28metaG_3_FD_89872 | JGI IMG/M metagenome (GOLD analysis project Ga0123355, IMG submission 89872) | Embiratermes neotenicus P1 segment gut microbial communities from Petit-Saut dam, French Guiana - Emb289 P1 | ecosystem: Host-associated > Arthropoda: Insects > Digestive system > Gut ...
CGACACCACCCGTTCGATTCTAGCCCTTTTGAAAAAAATCGGCCAAGAAACCGGAGTAACATTTCTGGTAATCACCCACGAAATGGACGTCATAAAAGATTTATGCACCCATGTGGCTGTGATGGAAAACGGCAAAATCATCGAGTGCGGCTCGGTTTTGGATGTTCTCACAAACCCGCAAACCGAAACCAGCAAGCGTTTCTTTTCCAAAGAATATGTATGCCCAGAATGGCTGGACGCCACCACCCCAGCCGGGCGCAGTAGCAAAATTTGCCACGCCGTGTTCATAGGAGAAACCGCGCGCCAGCACGTAATAACCGACATCGCCCGTAAATACGACGTGGATTTATCAATTTTGTCCGGCAACATAGAAAACATAGGCGGCGTCATGGTGGGCTCCCTCGTTCTGGAAATAATCGGGCAGGAGCAATCCCTGGAAAGGGCCCTTGCGCATTTCGCCAAAGACAACGTAGCCGTAGAGGTGATTGACCATGTTTGAACGACTGGGAATTTCTGAATATGCGCTCAATAACCTGACCTACACAATCTCTGGCGGAAATGTCCGCTATTTTGATGCGTATGTAGACCACATGCGGCGAATCCTTGTGCCCGGCACCGTCGACACGGTTTACATGGTTGGGTATTCGTCACTTTTTGCCATAATCATAGGCCTGGTGGTCGGGTTGCTTTTGTACCTGACGCAGCCGGGCGGCGTCCATTCCATGCCCGTGTTTAACCGGGTTGTGGGTATCATCGTCAACATGGGGCGCAGCATCCCCTTCGTTGTGCTTATAATGCTAGTGTTTCCGCTGTCCAGGCACATCGTGGGCACGTCCATTGGCCGCACGGCAGCCATTGTGCCGCTTACAATAGCCGCCATTCCATTCATGTCTCGCGTAGTGGAAACCACGCTAAACGAGCTGGGACATGGCATCATAGAAGCAGCCATTTCTGCCGGAGCCACCACTAGGCAGCTAATTTTTCGCGTTATTCTGCCGGAAAGTGCACCGGGGCTGGTGGCCGGATTTACGTTGCTTATTATCAACCTAATCACATTCTCTGCCATGGCCGGAATGGTTGGCGGCGGCGGACTGGGTCACGTGGCCAACAGTTTTGGTATGCAACGCCACCGCAATGACATCTTACTTTACACCGTGATAATCTTGGTCATTTTGGTGCAAATCATACAGCTGTTTGGCGAGTTTATATCCCGCAAATTGGATAAACGCAATCCTTAATGAACCCTAACGCAAAATTCAACTGGTTGGCATTCCCAACCAGTTGAATTTTGCGTGTACATATCTAATCCATCAAATTCTTCAAAGCCTGCGCAAGCTGGTCGGGGCAAGATGTTGACCTGTGGTTGCATGTTAGGCCGCTTAGGCTGTTTATCACCTCGTCTGTGCGCCGCCCTATTGCCAGCGCGGCCAGCCCTTTTAAATTGCCATTGCATCCGTTGATGAAACTTAACGCCTTTATTACACCATTTTCCACTTCCACATGTATTTCTTGGGAACATACATCTTTAGTTTTGTAGACCATTGTCATACACCTCCATGCGATACTAATCTCAGAAAATCACGTCGACAACCGAGCGAAAAATCGGCGGCATTAGGCCGTTTTTCGCGAAGCGTTGGCGACGATGATTTTCGAGATTAGTATAAGTATAACATGTCATGCCTCCAAAGAAAAACCGCAAAAGCAAACGGTTGCCCTGAAAGACAGGCAGGGGTATAATACCTCCAAATCACAACCTGCATGGAAAGCCTGGTGCCACGTGAACGAATCCAAATTTATCGCAAAAAATGAAGCGCAGTGGAAGGCTCTTGAGGCTTTCAATCGACGTTTTGTGAAAACTGGTGCGCTAAAAGCTGGCGCGGGTCAACAGGAAATTCGTGAGTTTGCCCGGCTTTTTAGGCTGGCAAGCCATCATCTTGCATATGCAAAAACACATTATCCGGCGGGGCAGGCTTTGCCTTATTTGAATAGACTTGTGGGCGTGGCACATAATTATTTTTATGTGCGGGAACGTGGCAGTTTTGCTGATATCTGGGCGTATTTTGCCTATACATTTCCCAAAGCAGTGCGCGAGAGTTGGCGTTATTGGACTGCGGCGGCAGCTTTTTTTGTGTTGGGATTGATTTTTGCGGGGTTTTATGTAGCAGGGGAACCAGATAGGCTTGGCGACATCATGCCTGGCATGGCCGCAGAAGGCTTTGCAGAAGGGCTTTTCCCCGATGAACACGGGCAATCCGTAGAATTTAGCGGACTGGAATGGGACTATGCCCTTATGAGCGCGGTGATTACCACCAACAATATTGCCGTATCGTTCAATGCCTTTGTTTGGGGAATATTGGGTGGGCTGGGTACGATATTTGTTTTGGTGTACAACGGGCTTATTGTTGGTGGGCTTTTCGGATATTTGAAACAGGGCGGGGCAGATATGCTGGTTGCATATTCACTGATTTTGCCCCATGGCGTGCTGGAGCTGGCAGCTATTTTCTTGTGCGGTGGATGCGGGCTTATGCTGGGCAGGGGTTTGCTGATTCCCGGCCGGTTCACCCGCAAGCATTCCTTTGTTATGTATGCGAAAAAAGCGGCGCGGCTTATCCCCGGTATTGTGGCTATGCTTGTGGTGGCCGGGCTTATAGAAGGCTTTTTTACACCGCTGGCGATTTCTGCGTGGTTTAAAATAATTTTTGCGGTGCTAACCGGAGTGGGGTTTGTGGCTTATGTTAATCCGTTCGCTGGGAACAGAATATGAAGACAATCTACGGCAACAAGGATTTGAAACCGTTGCCGGTGTAGATGAAGTTGGGCGCGGCCCCTTGGCCGGGCCGGTGGTGGCCTGTGCCTTAATTTTGCCTCCCGGATTAAATATCGAAGGAGTCAATGATTCCAAAAAATTGTCGGCACGCAAGCGAGAGGCGATGGCCACGATTATCAAAGACGCGGCACTAGCGCACGCCTTTGGCATCGTAGATGTGGAGACCATCGACCGTATAAATATTTTGCAGGCCACGCTGCTGGCCATGAAAAAAGCCATAGATGGGTTAGAAACCACACCTACGGCCGTTTTGGTAGACGGCACAACGCCGCCGAATTTATCAATTCATACAATTTGTGTACCCCAAGGCGATGCCAAAAGCCAACTGATAGCTGCGGCTAGTATCTTGGCGAAGGTACACAGGGACGCTATGATGGCCGCCATTCACACGGAATACCCCCAATACGGCTTTGACGCACACAAAGGGTATGGCACGGCAAAACACAGGGCTGCTGTGGAGGCGAATGGGCTTTGCCCGCATCACCGCAAGAGCTTTTGTAAGGGTTGGATTTAGTGCATATCACCCACATCTTCATAAATAAAGACACGCTCGACCGCCAAATTCACCCCAAAGCCAAGCTCTCTAAATATCGAAATGGGTACATACGTGTGAAAATCATCTGACATGAACGTATCGTGCAAACCTATATCAAACCCGTCCATACCCGCAAGATAGTTGATTGTGTTAAGTTCTACACTTGCGCCATTGTCTCGTTCGATTAAAATTTGGCTGCCGCCTGCCATAACAGTTAGCCCCAAAGCATTTGCCGCGCTAAGCGACACATGTGTCGGGAACAGTTCGCCCTCCGCTGTGAAAACACCAAGCTCATAACCCGCGCCATTGATAATAACGGGATAATTGCCCCAATCAGGCACATCTGGCGCATCACCTTCCGGTACATAGGGCGGCAGTGGGATTATTCGATAGCTCACCTCCTGATTGTAACTGGCACGGCCACAGGCAGTCAATCCTATAAGCAACACCAATCCAAAAATCATAAATATCCTTTTTGTGTTAAACATCAAATCATCCTTTTCAGTGAATTTGCGCATATGCAAAATCCAGTTGGTATAAAATCTATACCAACTGGATTTTCATTTTCGCACTTTATGGCGCAACAGTCAATACGCTGCCCTCACCCACAACCATGTACTGCCACGCGCCTAAACTTTGCACCATGGTGCCCTCGGCGGTAAATGTCCCAGGGCTTATCACGCGGGCATAGTAATAATATCGGTATACGCGGTTAAACCTACCGTTGAAGTCATAGAATGTGATGCGCTGCCCATCGGTTTTGGCATGAATCCATTGACCGGGGGTGCGTTCCATGTCGCCAAACCTTGCGGAATTGGCCACATGCGCAAGCCCCGCCGGCAAAAAGTCTGTTATTACATACGAGCCGCTAAGGGTTCTCGCGGAATAATCAACCGTGATTTGCACGCGCACTAGATCCCCCTGTTCAAATGTGTTGGTGCGGGTGTTGGTGCCGGCTATAAAAAATTCGCGTCGAATATTTATATCGCCTTCTATTGTTTCCATTTCATCCAGCGGCATACGCGCTATAGACACCGCACCCACTGCCCCTGTGACAGACACCAGATTAAACTCGTGAATATTTTGCGCGGGAATTCGCAAATTGAATTGACCGCCGTCGCCAAGCTCGCGCGTTACCGTTTCGCCAAAGAGACTGTAGGTGATGCTTGCGGTTGTGGCTGTGTGGTTTTCAATTTCATAGGCGATGATAGCCAGTCGCTCAATGGTCAGCATCAACGCGTCGCCGTCAAACCGGCTCAACGCATCAAAGCGATGTCTTGAAATGTAACCATAAAGCCCTGCGGCCTCGGGCATTCCAATTTTTGCTGCCAGCAATGCCACGACGGAAGTCGCATCCAAAATTTCGGCACGGGTTGCCCCAATATCCACACGATAATATGGCGCAATGCGCTGAATATAAGATGCAATGCGGTCAGTGAAAATATCCCGCGCGGCCTGCAACTCGCCCAGCGCGGCGAAACCTAGCGCAATATACGCGGCATCGCGTACAGTCAAGTCTTCAAGCATTTTGTATCGCTGCAAGTCAAACAGAACAGGCTCGCCCAGCATTGCAAGCCCGTACAGCGCGATCATTTTATTGTCGCTTGATGATGCATACATATATTGCAAATAATCCCTCAGCGCCAGCCGATTTACATCTTCCAAAACAAATGGCATCAGCATCACGGTGGTTATCAAATCCGCTTCGGCATAGGGCAAAATGGCCAGGCCACCGCTTTCGGTTTGATATTCTAACATGTCAAAGTCACCGGCATCGCCAAACAATGGCGCATCCGGGAAATGGGTTTGTATAAGCCGAGTGGCTTCCCGCCTGGCAACAAGGCCTTCTACCCTTGCCCCGCTTCGCCAAATATGGCGCAGACTAATTAAATCGCTCAAAAATTGTCCGCGTCCACGGTCGGTGAATGTAATGTTGGTAAATCTGGCATGATTCACGTTAAAATCCATTCCCGGCGAAACCTCATAGAAAACAGCAACATCAACCAGGCGATGGGAACTTAACACCTGATACGTATGCAAAATGGCGTCGCTGTACCCGCCCACAGTTGCGCGGATAACAATTTCGCCGAAGCCTTCCTCTGTTTTTTCCCACAGTGGGATATTGACACGAGTGAACGCCGTACCCGTGGCCGTGCGGGTTTCCCCGGCAGATGTCACTTCAAACACTACCTCTTCGCCGCCTGAAAGACTTGTGCCATACACATTGGCGCCAACATACGGCACATCCCCAACCAAAAATACACTGCCCAAGGTGTAATGCAAGAACATCGGCTGCGTGACGCGAACAATTTCAATTGAATTCCCGGCATACAAATCATCGCTTACGGCAGATGCCGCCGCCCGCCACGAGGTGATATTATCCGACAGACGGAAGGTGAATGTCGCGTAACCGGCATCGTTGGTGCGCAGATTAGCGAATATTGCGGTATCTTCAAATCTTTCGCGTATATGGGCAGCTGTTCCGCCGCCGCCAGCCTGCGCATTTTCAGCCACCGCCATGGCAGCGGGCGCGTCTGCCATATTGCGAAGCGCACTGCTGCCATACAGAGTTGCTCCACCCTCTATGCCATCGCTTGCAAAAGTCCTGTGGGTGGCCATGCTCAAATTCAGGTTGTCGGGTACATTGCCATACAGCATGGCCAACGTGTCCACCTGATAATCCATCAGGGCAAAAAGAGCCTCATCTACCAAGCTGATGTTGACGTTTGCCGCCTTGGGGTTTCCGTTTAAATCTGTTGCGGTGATTGTAATGGTCACTTCATCGCCCGGCCGATAGGTTTCTTGACATGTGGAAATCTCAAGTTCCAGCTCGCGAATCATGGGGTTGAACACGATGCGCTGAGACATCCTTCCCCCTGAATGATAAGTGTGTCCGTTAAAATGATAAGCAAACACCTGTGCATTGGGCATGTGCCGCGCCCCAAATTCAAATGACAACGCATTAATGCCAACGTGATAGCTGAGAATCCCGTCCTGCACCAACACAAATAAGTAGTTGCCCTGGGTAACCACTTCATCGCCACGCTTGATTGTTAGATTCACTTCGTCACCAATGTCATAGCCATCCGGGTTTGCTCCGTACAAAAATGGCATATCATCCCCGGCATCTATAAAGAAGCCTGAAAAATCCCGCCCGATAAACACATAATGGGTTATGGTGCGCCCATTGCCGTCGGTTGCGATTAGCCGCGCCTGATAGCTTCTATTTTCGATGTTCGGTACTGTGAAATTTTTTGTTGCAAACCCGTCTTCGTCGGTTGCAAGATCAAACCTCTCCAAAGAGCGTCTGCGTTCCTCGAAGCGATAGCGGGTAACCATTTGCCTTGTCACATGATCGTACCGCCTGCCATCCGGCACTGGTTCCCAGTGGAATTCAATTATTTCTACAGAAATATTTTGCCCGGCTACAGGCTCGCACAAAAAATCATCCCAGCGGGTTGCGGTTCCGTCATTTATCCTGTCTAATGTAATGTTGTGTACATCCACGGAAAGGATGGCATCTCTGCCATCGCGGGATGCTCGTGGGTTTACATTTATATCGTTCACAAAAACACGAACATCCACTGACTCATGTGTCCAGCCAATTTCCGGCAATGTGGCCTCCGCCGAAAATTCCAAGTGTCTTTCTCCCTGGGTTTCATTGTTTTCGGGGGTAGGTCTTTTAGACATTTCGATGACGCCGCTTTCGTCTGTTAGCCTGCTGCCACGGTCAGGCTCAACGCTAAGCTCCCAGCCCCACAAATTATATGAAACCGATAAATCCGGCACTGGCGTACCTTCAAAAAATTCTGTTGTGGCAGTGAATGTGACCTCTTCCCCCGCGAATATGGCCGCATGGCTTGCGGAGACGTTAAGCTGATACGGCGGTTTTACATAATCCATCACGTTTATGAAAATGGAGTTGAGTGCCTCGTCTCCATAATAAATGACCAGCTCATAAAAACCCGGCTCGATATTGGGCAGATTAATCTCCCCGGAATACATGCCGTCTGTCGCCGGGATGTTTTGCCGTATTAGAGTATCGCGCTCGGGGGAATGCCACCAGGAGTGTTCTGTCAAAACAGCGGTGACATATGTGATATTTTCATTTCCCCTGCGGCTTTGCACCATTCCCCACAGGAAAACGGTGTCGCCGCGTTGGAACAATGTGCGGTCCAGCTGCAATACCGACCAAAAGCGGCTGCTTGCACCATGGGTATTGCCGCCCACGCCCGGCCACCAAAACGACCGTGAACCCGGTGGCGCAATATCCCAGCTGCCCCTTCCCCGGTGGAAAAACGATTGGAACCCAGCCGAATGTATGAAAACAACGCGTTCCATGCCGTTGGCCGTGGATACGATAAAATATTCCCCCGCTGATATTTCGCGTTCAACGACGGCGATGCCATATGCGCTTACCTCGTATGTTCTGTTGCCGATGGGGTCGAAAATCTGCGCGGCCGCAGCCGGAGAACCCGTGTTCATGTCATTTACCCACAATAGTGCCCTGTCGTCATCCGCGATTACCTGCACCGCGACGTCTGTTATTTGCAGAATCATTTGGCCGGTGGTTCCGCCGGATGATGCGCTTACGACATAAAACCCGGAGGGCAGATTGTTGGAGAGCGTAAATGTTTCGCCCATCCAAGGGTCATCATTTGCGGGGACAACGCTCGACGAATACACCAGCGTTTTGCCCGATGTGTCTATAACGTGGTCATTCTGCGGAACCCATGACCACCATGGTGTTTCTGCAATGCCGTTGGCTGCAGCAATAGCCTGAGCGCGGTCGTCTATCCTGTACACATATATATCCACTGTGGCACGCCCCGCACGGTCGTTGCGGTTAAGCCAAAAATTGATACTTGGCGCGGCGAAAGAAGGATATTCTACATATGAGTTGAAAAACTGCACCCCAGGCCACTCCCGTGTCTGTTCGTCTGTATCTTCAATTTCCGTTTCAAACGAAAACACCCGCCCGGAAGTTGTAACCTCGTCTGTGCCGGGCAACCGGATTCCCTCGCGTATCTCCACTCTGTAGATTTTACCATACGCAAGCGGTGCTGCTGGCGCAAAAATTACAGTAGAATCCCTGTGAATAAAACTGCCGTCTACATGAGGGTAGATGCTAAAATAATCGGCAATGTCAGTTCCATCACCAACAGAAAACGCGATTTCAATCCCCGTGTTCACAGGCACATTGGCCGACTGATGACGCGGAAGGGTTGATGTAATTTCAAAGCGCACTGCCGTTTGGAACGCCCATGTAATATCCGTGTTGTCCGTGCGCGCCAGGCGGAAAACATACACGCTGTTGGCCGCAAGCGGCACTGCTGGGGCTATGATAAATGTATTGTCGTCCTCGCGGGTTACCGTTGGTTGCGGCTGCCCGTCTATGGATATAGCCGGGAACGGCGTGGCATAGCCAATGGGCGTGCGAAGAACAAACCGGCTAAGCGCATCCACTCCAGCTGTCCCAACCATAGTCGGTGCCAAAATATATCCGTCGCGCTGGTGGTGGCCTGAAAGCACGTCGTTTACTGCCACCGGCAGGGCGACGACTGGCTCCCTACCCTGCGCAGCCTCGGCCTCGCCGTTGTAAAAAGTGCGTTCCGCGGCTGTTACCTCCAGCGGCTCGGGCAAAAACTCAATAAATTCCTCAAATCCGCCACTGCATCCTGTCAGAGACATAAAAACGGCAGAGATCCCCAACACCACTGCCAAAATAATCGCGATGATTCTTTTCATAGCATACACAACCCTTCGTGTTTAATTATGACATAGCAAACGAAAAAGGGCTGGATTTTGTTCCCCGAAAAAAAATGGGTATCAAGGCTTTTTACTTGATACCCATTCATTCGTGCGTGGAAAACAGTGGTAGAGTCGCCGTTTGTTTCGTTGTGAAAATCAACTGGTTGTAAATTACAACCGGTTGGGTTTTTGCAGTTTGACAAAAAAAACGTGCTTGATATAATAATATTACAAACGTAAGAACAGGAGGGGCCATTGTGAAGAGTTGCCCGGAAATTTCGGATGCTGAATTTCAAGTTATGAAAATTATTTGGTCGGCGGGTATTCCGCTTAATACAAATGAGATTGTTGAAAAATTAGAAGCGTGCACAGCGTGGAAACCTAAAACTATACACACACTTCTCTCTCGATTAGCGAAAAAAGGCGCATTGCAGTATGAAAAAAATAGCAGAGTTTTTGTTTATACACCTCTTGTAACGGAAGCGGAAATATTAGCGCAAGAAAATGATAATTTTCTCAATCGATTTTACGATGGCGCATTGAATTCAATGGTTGTTAATTTATTGGAGAAAGATAGACTCTCCGACGATGACATTGATTCACTAAGGCGCATCTTAAACGAGAAACTTTCGGGAAGGCGGAACTACGGATGAGTGCATTTTTTTCGTATTTTTTAATGGCTACCGCAGTTTCTTCTTTCGGCATTTTACTTATTTTGCTTGCAAAAAAAATCCTGAAAAAACATATATCGGCAAGATGGCAGTACAATTTAGGCTTGTTGTATTTTGCTCTGCTATCTGTACCTTTTATCCCCGGTGGATTTTTGGCCTCATTTAATATAGGCGGTTGGGTACCCCACTTGCGTCTTGAACGAGATTCCGCAACAAGCGCGGTCGCTGCTAACGGTGGGGACGCTGGACTTACATATGGTGTGGATTTGCTGCAAGATTTTGCAATATCGGTAAACCGCCCTGCATCGGAATACATTTTAGTGGTCTTTATGGGAATATGGATAGCCGGCATTGTTATTTTTGTGACAATTATGCTGTTGTGCAATCGAAAATTGCACTTGATTAAAGAATCCGCAAGACCTGTGGAAGATAAAGAAATGCTTTCGTTATTCGCGCAATGTAAAACCGAAATTGGTGTAAAGGGTAAAATTCTGATTGGCTCATCCATTATGGTAAAAACACCCATGACTGCGGGATTTTTCAAACCGATTATCATCTTACCTGCGGAAAATTTAGCACTAGGTGATGCCCGTTATGCCATTCTTCATGAATTGTCGCATTGTAAAAACAAGGATATTAAAATCAACAGCATCATGTGTTTGTTTCAAATTTTCTTTTGGTTTAACCCACTTGTTTATCTTGCTTTTCACCAAATGCGTTTGGATAGAGAATTAGCTTGTGACGTATCTGTTTTGGAAATGCTCCCTCAAGAATCTCATATTGATTACGGGGGAACTTTATTAAATTTTGTGAACAGAATATCGCGCCCATCTATGCTTCTTTTCGCGGCGGATATGGGAGGGGAAAAACCGCAAATTATAAAGCGTGTTAAGCATATCGCGGATTATAAAACTGAATCACAAGTGCTTCGAGTAAAAAGCATTTGTATTTTTGCCCTCATGGTGATTCTTGTTTTGTGTAAAATTCCCGTAATCTCTACGCTTGCTTACAGCAATGACAACCAATTTCATTTTCAAGCCGACAACATAGTCCATGAAGATTTTTCCCGATTTTTTGCCGAATTCGAGGGAAGTTTTGTGCTTTATGACTTAAATGCAGGAATATACACAATCCATAACATGGATATGAGTATGACAAGGGTATCCCCCAATTCGACTTATAAAATCGTAAGCGCGCTTATCGCTTTAGAGGCTGGCGTTTTGGCAGCAGATAACACATTTCGGGAATGGGACGGAACAGAGTACCCGTTTGAATCATGGAATCAAAACCAACACCTAACGTCAGCGATGCAACATTCCGTAAACTGGTACTTTCAAGGCTTTGACGCAACGGTTGGCATGGAAAGGCTGTATTCATACTTAACGCGATTATCCTACGGAAACCGTAATATTTCTGGGGGAATTGAGGATTTCTGGATTGAGTCCTCCTTGCGCATATCGCCGTTGGAACAAGTTGAATTTATGAAAAATTTCTATCAACACAACACCTTATTTGCAACAGAGCATATAAATACGCTGAAAGATGCCCTGTGGTTGCAAGAAAGAGATGGCACCGTGCTTTCGGGAAAAACAGGAACTGGCGCGATAAATGGTAGACTGACAAACGGCTGGTTTATCGGGTATGTAGAGATGGGCAGCAATACGTTTATTTTCGCAACATATATCCAAGGCGAGGATAACGCAGGGGGAAGTGCCGCCGCTCAAATTGCATTATCCATTTTGGAAGATAAGGGGATTTTTTAACGGAGGGATATACGATGGGCATCAAGGTAAAAACCTTGATACCTGCTCACCAAAAAAATCGCGCAATATCGCGATTTTTTTGGTGTTTTTGTTGGAACTCAAAAAAAATCTAACGAAAAATTCTGTGTTTTTTATGCCTCTGGCGGGACTTGACTTTGTTTTCTTACGCGCGTAGGATATAACATATTACACGCGTAAGAATTTATTTGTAATCCCGAGAGGCTGAATCGACATGGGCGAATTAAGCGAATTGATTAAAGATGCCGCCAAGTTTTCATATCGTTTTGCAACTCACCGTTTGCTTTGGCTGTTTGTTGTCATGATTGTCGTGTTCTATATAATGCTTGCCCGATTGTTTCAATTGCAAATCGTGCTAAGTGATACATTTGTTCCCTTGCCGCCGATTACCGCTACAGCAGAAAAAATAATCCCCGCAACTCGAGGTAATATTTATGACCATTTTGGCAGGCCGCTTGCAGTTAATACCCCGGTTTGGGTAGCGACGATGGATTCAAGCATTCCTATTTCCAATGAAGCCTTGTTGAAACTAGCGAAGCTTTTTGAACGCAATAACGAGGATTTTGCAAATGAGTTTCCCATGACTTCCGAGTGGCCTTATGAATTTACGTTAGGCGGCGCTACTCCGGAGATCCAACAACGGCGCGAGTTCCGTTGGAAGGATGATATGGCAATACCCTACCCCGAAACCGCAACAGCAGCTGAATCATTTCTGTATTTGCGAGAATGGTTTAGAATAGACCCAGAAATATCTAACGATGATGCCCTGCGAATTTTGAATCTTCGCACTATGATATTTGAACGGCGTTTCAGACCGGAAATTTTTGTAATTGCCACGGATATATCCCCTTCTACAATTGCAGCTATAGCAGAGCAAAACCACGTTTTTTCCGGCGTTGAGATAGAGATAAGAACACTTCGGAGATATCCCCAGGGCAGATACTTTTCCCACATTCTTGGTTATACAGGGCTTATAAACGCCGAGGAATTGGCGGCTAACCCAGATTATGCCCATGATGATATAATTGGAAAAGCAGGGCTTGAGCGGTCAATGGAATCCTGGTTGAGGGGAACACAGGGGACACAAATTATTGAAATTAACCCATCTACAGGGCGCAGAGTAAGTTTTGCAACAGAAATTACACCGCCAATACCCGGTAATAATGTCTTCCTTACAATTGACGCGGCTATGCAAATTCAAACTTATTATATATTGAAAGAATATCTAACGGAGATTGCAATCCGGCGAATACAACACGGCGGTGCCGGAGAACCCCGCGTTACCCATCAACAGATATTCAACAATTTAATCCAAGCGGGGTGGATTCCCACACGCGATATATTGGAAGCCGACGAGGAAAGTGCCGTTTATGTATTACGTCGATATGTTTTGGATAGTGTCCCTAACGCGACAACCTCACGGGAGGATAGGACCCAAATTGTAAGTATTCTGACAGCCGGAATTGACGACGGACGAATTACCCCTGTCATGATGTTTATGGCTATGGTAGATTTAGGGATTTTATCCGATTACAACAATTTTTCCGCGCGTGTACGATCGGGAAAATTATCGGCAGAATCGTTAATTATCGAAAAACTGCGCATGGGCGAACTTACCCCGCAAATGCTTAATATAGACCCGTCTACAGGCTCCGTAGTGGTTGTTGATGTACATACAGGGGCTGTATTGGCGGCGATAACATACCCATCATATGACAATAATCGTTTAGCCAATCGCATAGACGCGGAATATTTTTTCCGCATTAACAGCCTTGACCCCACCCACCCAATGATAAACCGCCCCTTTATGGAAGCCCGCGCCCCAGGCTCAACCTTCAAGATGATTACGGCGGCGGCAGGGCTTGAAACTGGAGTAATCGGCGTAAACACCACAATACATGATAACATTGTTTTTACCCGCGCAGGCAGACCCACGGCACGATGTATGTCAAGCAGAGGACATGGCAGAATCAATGTGACACAGGCTATTTCTACTTCTTGCAATTATTTCTTTTTTGAAACAGCCTTCCGTTTGGGGAATACACAACATGAGCGGATAGAAACACTAAATAATTTCATGGAATTTTTTGGGCTTAATGAACGAACAGGCGTAGAAATTGGAGAATTTGCCGACACCTTTAATCGCGATAGAGTTCCCAATATAATGGCCTCGCCCTCATTTAAACAGTTTCGGCACCAAAGTTTGAACGATTTTGCGCCAAGAAACCAATGGGATTGGTTTGATGGCGATACTATACGCACAGCAATAGGCCAATCTTATAATAACTACACCTCCGCTATGATGGCGAGATATATCGCGCAAATTGCCAATAATGGTGTGCGCCTGCCCATGCATTTGGTGGGTTCAGTTGAAAGCTACAGCGGAGGGGTACTGTTTCAAACAGATCCCGTGCCAGACAATACCGGGATGAACCTTTCAGACAGTACATGGACAGCAATTCAAAGCGGTATGTTGCAAACTACGGAGGGCTGGGGTACAGCCACCAATCATTTTAGGGGTTTTCCAATCCAAGTAGCAGGAAAAACGGGGACGGCAGAGCAAGTGGGGACGCGATTATCTCATACAAGTTTCGGTGGGTATGCCCCATTTGATAACCCTCAAATCGCTATTTATGTAACAATCCCCTTCGGAGATACGAGGGTAATGCCTGCCGCGTCCACGCAAATAGCTAGAGATGTTATCCATGCCTTTTTGTTGCCGGAAATTGAAACAGAACGGGCCACGCCGTTCAATGCTTTTATACGATAGCGACACAGCGTTTTTCGTTAGATTTTTTTTGACATCTAACGAAAACGCCTAAAAAACCCTGATATTGCGCGATTCTTTGAATGAGAGGGTATCAAGGTTTTTTACTTGATACCAGCTCGTCTACCGAATATATTTCAGATTTCAAGGAGAGTATCCGATGCGGAAAATTTTAAAAAGAAAATTATGGGTGATTTTTATTTTTGCGGGCATTTTATCAATCGTCATAATTGGCGTTACTTTGCGTTTCACAGCATCAACCGTAGTAGAACCTATACCTCCCGATGAACTGCTTCTGCAATATTTTGAACATTTAAACAACGGCAGATTTGAGGATATGTATAAATTTTTGTCTGAGATAAGCCAAGGACAGATTTCAAAAGAGGATTTTATCGAAAGAAATCGAAATATCTATGAAGGAATTGGGGCAAGAAATATTTTTATCGCCATTAACCAAACAATTAATGTTGCAGAAAGGCCAGGCAGAAAAATTATTGAATACAGTCTACGTATGGATACAGTAGCAGGGGAAATAATCATTGACCATCACCAAGCAATCTTTGAACTAAACGCAGACAACGAACATCGAATGAGTTGGTCATCGCGCATGATTTTCCCGGAACTTGGTAACAACGACAGGGTGCGAGTAAGCATTATTCCAGCGCAACGTGGTCGTATTTTTGACCGGCATGGAGAAATGCTGGCAGGCCCCGGAACGGCTTCCGCCGTTGGTTTTATACCCGGAAGAATGCGCAGGGAAGAAATCCCCGTTCCTGAGTCTGCGCCTGACTTTATATACAATGAAGAAGATATTGCTAAAGTCGCCGAACTGTTGGAAATGACACCCGAAAGCATTATGCGTAGACTTAACGCTTCTTATGTAAGGGATGATATTTTTGTTCAACTACGGATTATATCTCAAGACGCACAGGATTTAATAGACGAATTGCTAACTGTGCAAGGAATTATGATTAGCACTGCACATGTCAGATATTATCCTTTAGGCCGCCAAGCTGCTCACTTGGTGGGCTATGTACAGAATATCAACGCGGAGGAACTGGAAGCCCTAAGATACGAAGGCTACCATATGAACAGCGTAATCGGCAGAGCCGGATTAGAAAGAATTTACGAAGACACGATCCGCGCAAGAGACGAGCGAGAAATTTTTATTGTTGACAGCGAGGGAAACAGAACAACAACTTTAGCGCATATGCCACCTATAAATGGCAACGATATACAGCTGACAATTGATTCAAATATCCAAGTGCGGCTTTATGAGTTGTTCAATGAGGATAAAAGTGCTTCTGTAGCCATGAATCCTACTACAGGAGAAGTACTTGCCCTTGTAAGCACACCCGCATATGACCCGAACGATTTTGCTCGAGGCATGACTACAAGCGCGTGGACTGCTCTCAATGAAGACAAGAACCTTCCACTGTTTAACCGGTTTAGGGCTACGTTTAGCCCCGGTTCGACAATGAAAGCACTCACCGCCGCCATTGGGGTTGACGCGGAAAGCTTCCGTTATGATGAAGATTTTGGACGTAGCGGGCGCAGCTGGCAACGGAACGAAAGCTGGGGCAGGTTCTTTGTTACAACTGTAAGGGAGTACGACGGACCCGCTAATCTTAATAATGCAATGGCATGGTCTGATAATATTTACTTTGCGAAAGCTACGTTAAGGATAGGCGCAGAAACATTTGTGAACAGACTTAGGGGTTTAGGGTTTGGGGAACAGATACCGTTTGAATACGGATTGTTTTCATCCACCATTTCAAGAACAGGGGAGGTTTCATCAGAAATACAATTAGCTGACAGCGGTTATGGCCAAGGGGAAATACAAATGAATCCCGTCCATTTGGCAGTAATCTATGCCGCATTCGTAAATGACGGCAATATTATACAGCCACGATTAATTTATGATGGAGCCAACCAACCGCAATATTGGTTTACACAGGCTTTTTCTCCGGAAACGGCAAGGATCGTATTAGAAAGCCTAATCTTTTCAGTAGATTACGGAACAGGCAGAAATGCAAGGATTCCCGGAAGAACCCTTGCCGGAAAAACAGGGACAGCGGAAATCAAGTTGACACAAGATGACGAAGGCGGAACGGAACTAGGGTGGTTTGTCTTGCTTACAGCTGATGAGGATGAACAAAATCCATTGCTTGTAATTTCAATGGTGGAAGATGTACATGGTCGCGGCGGCAGCGGTTATGTAGTACCGCGAGTTAAACAAATATTTGTCCATGATTGCTCGCATTTTTAGCACAGCTATAGAATGGCGCGCACGTCCCCTACTCTACACCCCTAAAAAAATGACCATAAGTAGCCTCATCCACGGCATCCACCCGCATTGAGATGTATGATTCTATGATGCCGTTCATTTCGTCGGCGGTTTCGTCCCTGAAAATAAGACGCAGGTATTCGGTGCCTGTGTTTTTTATTTCGCCAAATCTGGCGGCGGTGTTTAGGGTTTTGCTGTTGAGTATATGGGCAATGCAGTTGCCGCAGTCTGTGGCTATGGGAAACAACACACCTTTCCTGTCCCGCAGGGCATAAGCGCTTTTTGCGAATTTTTTGTTACAATATTCGCTATTTTTTTCTGCGTCGTACAATCCTATGGGGCAGTTGTGGGTTGACATGAGAATCTGTCGGCCATGTATAATTATTTCAGAATTTTGGCCGTCCAGGTTTCTTAGTTGGCCCGCAGTAAGTTCTTGAGAAAAAGTCACCCCCGCAACATTGTCAAAAACGCTTTTGCCCCAACTATTGAAGATGTTGAAATTATGGTCTAACATCACCTTCTTTTTTGTATCCTGCAAAATATTGAGCTGCCCATAGGTACACACTAAATATCCGGCAAAATTTGCGTCTTCTAATTTTGCTACCCATTCCTTTACAGTTTTTTCGCTTTCATTGCGGCTGATATGCGGCAATGCCAGGAATATCTCTGGCTGGCAATCCATGCTGCCGTCCAAGATGCCCGATATATTCCTATCGTTAAAATCTACATATACACGGGCGATATCATGGTCTTTAATTGCGTACAAATTTTCAAAATCGCGCATCTGCACCGTGAATTTGGGAGTGCTGGCCGTGGGGCGGCACGTTGCGTCCTTTAGTTCCACAGATTGCACATCCCTTTTAACGTTTTTGATAATCTCTTGTTGTAAGGCAGCTATGGCATCCCGCCTTATTTCGTTTAGCGCGCTTTTGCTTACGAAGATATTGTCATCTATTTGCGCGTGGGTATACTCAATTGCAAATGGCGCGTCGCCCGTTTTTAACAGCGGGTTTAATATTTCAGCTTTGCCCATGGGGGCGTTTTTGGCAGGCTCCACGATATTTTTGCTTTGGGATTCTATGACCACATCCTTGCTTTCCAATGTAAGTTTAATGGGTTGGCCTATTTGAGCCTGCACTCGGCCTGTGATTGCAGTCTTTTTTTCGTCTTTGATTTTTTTCAGTTGGTCGCTTAGCTTTTTGTCGTATGATTTGTACACGGCGTTGCCTATTTCTATGCCGCCGTCTATTGCTACGGTTAAGCGATCGTTTTTATCAAGTGATTTTGATATGCCGCATCCCACGTGGGGACTGTTGTTTGTCCATATTTCTATGCCGTCGCCCGGCACCATTTTTTCGTTGAACCTTATGGTGCATTTGCCGTTTTCATATTTTACAATCGTGCCGCAAAAGACGCCTGTGCTTTTGGGGGTTTGGGTACTCATCATTGATATATCGCCGTGTGAGTTGTAATAACCTGTGGAAAAACTGCCGCCCCTGTTGAATACTTGGGTTACATTGTTGATTTCTTGCTTGTCGGTTTTGGGTCCACGGTTTAGTTGCTGCCTATAGGCATTTGTTGTTACGTATACATATTCGGGGCTTTTCATGCGGCCTTCTATTTTTAATGCGGTGACACCGGTGCTGGTTATGTCGTGCAATATTTCCAAAGTCATCATGTCTTTGGGGCTTAGCAGGTACCCGCTTTTTATAGGGTTGCCGTCTCTCAACAAATCGTATGGAAGACGACATGGTTGGGCGCATTTTCCTCTGTTTCCGCTGCGTCCGCCCACCATGCTGGATAACAGGCACTGCCCCGAATAAGACACGCACATGGCTCCATGCACAAACACTTCTGTTTCGATGCTGGCCTCTTGGTTTATTTGCGAAATTTCGCCCATAGATAACTCGCGGCTTAAAACTACCCTGGAAAAACCCGCCTGTTGCATGAATTTGGCACCTTCTGTGCTGTGTACGGTCATTTGGGTGCTGGCGTGGATCCTTATTTCCGGCAAACTGTTTTTTAGCACATGAGCCAGCCCAATATCCTGCAATATAAACGCCGCTGCGCCGCTTTTGTACATGCGTTGTGCAAACGCGAACACTTTTGGCATCTCAACGTTGTTGTACAGCGTGTTGATTGCTATGTATATTTTCACGTCCCTTAAACAGGCGTAGTCTATTAGCTGTTCGATTTCTTCGTCTGTAAAGTTTTTCGCGCTGCTTCGCGCACTGAAACTTTTGCCGCCCAGGTAAATTGCATCTGCTCCGCCGGCTATTGCGGCTTTTGCGCTTTCCATGTCCCCGGCCGGGGATAGTAGTTCTGGTGTCATTTGTGTGGCCTCCAAGAATCGTGATATAATCACGGGAATTTTAAAGAATGAGTGGATTCTATGTTGAAAAATCTGCCGATTGCTGTAAAAGCGGCCTTTCCCCACACTATACCCGTACTTACAGGCTTCATCTTTTTGGGAGTGGCTTATGGCATATTGATGAGCGACAGAGGGTATGGCTGGCATTGGATATTGTTGACAAGTTGCGTTGTATTCGCAGGGGCATTGCAATTTGTCGGGATCAGCTTGCTTACATCCGTCTTTGACCCACTTTACGCTTTTTTGATAGCAATTGCAATAAATGCACGCCATTTGTTTTACGGAATATCTATGCTGGAGAAATTCAGCGGAACAGGCAAGATAAAACCATACCTTATCTTTGGAATGTGTGACGAAACATTTTCGATACTGTGTTCTACCAAACCGCCGCCAAACGTGGATAAGCGGACTTTTATGCTTGCCGTAACCTTGTTGAATCAGAGTTATTGGGTGGTGGGCAGTGTTGCCGGTGGGCTTATTGGGCCTCTTTTAACATTTGATACTTACGGCATTGATTTTGTGATGACCGCTTTTTTTGTGGTCATATTTATAAATCAATGGCGCGCAAACAAGAATCATTCCCCCGCGCTTATTGGGCTTGGTGCGGCAACGGTTAGTTTGTTGGTTTTTGGTGCGGATAATTTTATCATACCGGCGATGGTTCTTATCATTGTTTGCTTGACCGTATTTAGCAAGCAAGTTGCAAAGGAAGTGGATTGATGCCAACTGCAGCGCAGGCACTTGTAACAATCGCAATTTTAGCTTTTGGCACTGCCATAACGCGCTTTCTGCCGTTTGTATTCTTTCCAAATGCAGAATCTGCGCCGCGCTATGTGCATTATTTGGGCAAGATGCTGCCGACAGCGGCTATCAGCCTGTTGGTTGTGTATTGTTTTAGGCATGTTGAATTTGCAGCGGCTCCGCATGGTTTGCCCGAAGTTATTTCTGTTGCAGTGGTCGCGGTGTTGCATATTTGGAGGAAGAACACGCTTTTGTCCATCGCGGTGGGGACTGTTGTTTATATGTTGCTTGTGCAGTTGATATTTTAGCGTAATTATGCTAAATTACGTTTGGAGGTGTTCGATATGAACTTGATTAGACCAGTATCCGACCTGCGTAATAATTTTGCAGAAATATCAAAAACAGTGCAGGAAACAGCACAGCCTGTATTTCTTACAAAAAATGGCTATGGTAGTATGGTCGTTTTAAGTATGGAGGCTTTTCAAAACATGCAGTTTGACAGTGATGTGTATCTCAAGCTGTTGGAAGCGGAAAAAGAAGCGGAACATACAAACAAAAGATACTCATCTAAGGATGTATTAAAAGCCATGAAAGAAGCTATTGGGGAGTGAAACAATGTATCAATTAGAATATTTGCCAATAGCTATGCAAGACATGGTGGAAATATCAAGATATATAAGTCAAGAACTTTGCAATCCTTCTGCGGCAGAAAAATTTGCCAATGAGATGATAGACGCTGCCGAAGGTCTTACAGTGTTTCCATATTCAATGCCTGTTCACTTTACACCAAGGCCATTGAAACATGAATACCGAAGGCTAGTTGTGAAGAATTATGTTATGTTTTATTGGGTAAATGAAAAGGACAGGCGGGTAGTAATGGCAAGAGTTATGTATGCTCGTCGTGATTTTGATACGTTGTTAGTTTAAATGCGATGATACGGTTTGGAGTCAAGTATGTCAATAAAAATTCAACTGGTTGGCATTGCCAACCAGGGCGTGTTGCCACTACGGAAATGGTATGATTTTTGCGGCAATCTTGGGCTTAGATCCTGTTTTCGATACGTGTAATAATGCGCTAAGATTTATTCTTGAATTGTTGGATTTTTTTTAACGTCCAACAAAAACATCCAAAAAACCGCGGTATTACGCGATTCTTTGAACAAGGGGGTGTCAAGGTTTTTTACTTGATACCATCTTATCCCAAGGGCTTTGATTTTTGTGTTGATTTATTCAATCCTTGTGTTAGCCTGGTCTGTGGCTTGAATTATCTTTTTTAAGAGCAGCTTCAATTTCCCATCGACCTTTATATTTCGCTGCTATTGTTTTTGAACAATATATTAATTCCGTTGCATCGTGTGAAGAGATTGCACCCACATTAGTTGCTGGTTCAAATCCACGTTCAATTTTACCGTTAATAAAACTATTTATAACCCAGAGCTTTCCGTCTGCGCGCATACGCAACCCCGTGTCCGCAGGAATAAACGAGATTTTTTTTTCTTCAAAAACTTTGGAAAACTGAGACGCTAAATCTTCTCGGGTTCCTCGGAATTCTTCTCCAAACTCCGAAAGGATGCAGAATTTGGGCTTCAAATGTGCTATAAGACAAAGTAAACCGTTTCACCCTAAAAGATTCTCATAAAAA
>Ga0123355_10003987_pt1 | contig 21373 bp, 12 predicted proteins | sample TergutEmb28metaG_3_FD_89872 | JGI IMG/M metagenome (GOLD analysis project Ga0123355, IMG submission 89872) | Embiratermes neotenicus P1 segment gut microbial communities from Petit-Saut dam, French Guiana - Emb289 P1 | ecosystem: Host-associated > Arthropoda: Insects > Digestive system > Gut ...
AAAGACCTCGCCTTCCCGCGCATCAACCTGCTCAGCTGGTATATCTACATCATCGCCGGCATCATGATGCTGCACTGCATGATGACCGGCGGCGTCGACGTGGGTTGGACTTTCTACCCGCCCTTCAGCACCACCTTCAGCAACACAAGAGTGATCGAGGCAGGACTCGCCATCTTCGTTGCCGGCTTCTCCTCCATCCTTACCGGACTGAACTTTGTCGTCACCATCCATCGCATGCGCGCCCCGGGGATGACCTGGTCGCGTCTCCCGCTGTTCATCTGGGCGCACTACGCGACCAGCATCATCCAGATTCTTGGCACTCCAGTCCTGGCCATCACGCTCGTGCTCGTGGTCGCCGAACGCGCCCTGCACCTCGGCATCTTCGATCCCAAACTGGGCGGCGATCCGCTGCTCTTCCAGCACCTGTTCTGGTTCTACTCGCATCCCGCCGTCTACATCATGATTCTGCCCTCCATGGGCGTAGTCACCGAGATCATCGCTTGCTTCGCCCGCAAGCGCATCTTCGGATACAGCTTCGTCGCCCTCTCCTCGATCGCCATCGCGGTCTTCGGATTCCTGGTCTGGGCGCATCACATGTTCGTCGCCGGCATCTCGGTTTACGCCGCGCTGATCTTCTCGCTACTGAGCTATGCCGTTGCCGTTCCTTCCGCGATCAAGGTCTTCAACTGGACGGCGACCCTTTACAAAGGCGCCATCCACTACGACGCGCCCATGCTTTACGCCTTCGGTTTCCTCGGCCTATTCACCATGGGCGGGCTCACCGGCCTATTCCTCGCCGCGCTCGGCATCGACATGCATGTGCATGACACCTATTTCGTCGTCGCCCACTTCCACTACATCATGGTCGGCGGCGCGCTCATGGGATATCTCGGCGGCATGCATTTCTGGTGGCCGAAAATTACCGGCAAGCTCTATCCGGAAGGTTGGGCTCGATTGGCCGCGCTAATCGTCTTCCTCGGATTCAACCTGACTTTCTTCCCGCAATTCATTCTCGGCTACCTCGGCATGCCGCGCCGCATGTACCAATACCCACCGGAATTTCAGGTGCTCAACGTACTCTCCACCGCCGGGGCGACCGTGCTCGGTGTTGGCTATCTCTTGCCCATGATCTACTTCCTCTGGTCCATGCGTTACGGCAAGCCCGCTCCCGACAATCCCTGGAACGCCGCCGGACTCGAGTGGAAGACGCAGTCTCCGCCGACCACGTATAACTTCGAAGAGGAACCAGTTGTGACCTGGGAAGCCTATAACTACGACGAGATCGATCGAGCTCAAACGCAGGAGGCCCAAGTTGTCGGATAGTCAAGCCACTGCTGTTCAGGTTGAAACGCACAACCCGGCCTTGCTCCACCACTTTGCCACCGAGGAGCAGCAGAAAGACTCCTCCAGCCTGGGCATGTGGATCTTCCTCGGCACCGAAGTCATGTTCTTCGGCGGCTTGTTCTGCGCTTACCTGATTTATCGCGGGTTGTATTACAACGATTTCGCCACCGCCAGCCGCTCGATCGATGCCCGCCTCGGCGGCACCAATACCGCGGTCCTGATCTGCAGCAGCTTGACCGTAGTGTTGGCCATCTGGGCCGCGCAAACCGCTCGCCGCGGCCTGATGCTCGCTATGCTCGTACTCACCATGCTTTTCGGCGTCGCCTTCCTGGCCATCAAGGGCAAGGAGTACCACGACAAGTTCGTTGAGCACCACGTTCCGGGAGCCGCGTTCAGTTTCAACAACGAGATCCCCGACCATCCCGGTGAGTATGCGAATCCGCAACACGCCGAGATTTTTTTCGCGCTTTATTTCATCATGACGGGCCTGCACGCCCTGCACATGGTCATAGGCCTGGGAATCTTCGCCTGGCTGTTGTGGGCAGCGTGGAAAGGCCGATTCACTCCGGAATATCACACGCCTCTGGATATCGGTGGCCTGTACTGGCACTTCGTCGACATCGTTTGGATTTACTTGTTCCCATTGCTCTATCTGATCGACCGGCACTAGTAAGGCTTGTGATCGACTGAGGCTCTCATGTCTGTACATTCCACATCGGAACACTCGAAATCCGCGCTGGTGACGTACTTCGCGGTTTGGATCGCCCTGCTGGCCGGCACCCTCATCACCTACGAGGTCGCGAAAATCAACCTCGGCGTGTTCAACTCCGCCGTTGCCCTGATCATCGCCACGACAAAAGCTCTTCTGGTCGCCCTCTTCTTCATGCACCTGAAAGGCGCCAGCGAAAGGCTGTTGAAGGTAGTAGTCGCCTCCACCATTTTCTTCCTGCTCCTCCTGCTCTGCCTCTCCATGGCCGACTATGGCACGCGCCACTGGAGCTGAGCTTCGGTAGAACCGACCGATTCCTCCCCTCTGCCTGGCCCGCCCCGGCCACGCACTGTTGGTAGAAGGTCTGGTAGCGGAAATGTATGCTCGTCTCGCCGCGACCCGATCTTGTCTGCCGCTGCTTGCAGTGCGAAAACGGATATTTGACAGGCAAGAGCCGTCGATCGGAGCAGCCTGGCCGGTCGTCGGGAAGAAAGGTCTCGACCCTCAAGTCCGCTAGGCTAGCCCTGGCACGGAAGCCGATGAAACCCCGAAACCCCAAATCTTGAGACGTTAGGCTTTGAAACCCTTAAAATCCTGAAACCCTTGACACTTTGAAACCTGGCCCCTTCCACCTTGCCACCTTGAAAGCTTGGCCATCTGCGTTATACTCACGCGTTCAGACCGAATCGGTCTGCGAGGTGCACTATGGCATTCTGCAACTCCTGCGGCGCAACTCTCACCGAGGGCACACAATTCTGCAGTCAATGCGGCGCCGCCGTTGCCGGTAATCCCAGCGGCATGTCCAACGCCCGCCCCTCGCAAACGCCAATGCCCGCGCCGCCTCCCAGCAAAGGCAGCAGCAGCGCCCTCAAGATCGTCCTCTTCCTCGTCGGCGCCATCGTCCTCATCGGCATCCTCGGCATGGTCACTTGCGGCATCGTCGTGCATCGCGCGATGAAGAACGCTAGGTTCAACCAGAACGGCGACAACGTCAAGGTCGAGACTCCCTTCGGCAACGTGGAAACGTCACAGAATCCCGACCAGATTGCCAAGGATCTGGGAATCGACATCTATCCCGGCGCGGAAATACAGAAAACCGGTTCTGCCTCCGCTTCCATCGGAAGCATGCGCACCGTGACCGGCTCCTTTGAAAGTTCCGACTCCGTCGACAAAGTCTGCACTTTCTACAAGAGCAAATTCCCCTCTGCCAATGTGACTTCCGCCGATCAGGATCATTGCAGCATCGTCTCCAAGACTCCTCCAAACATGATCACCATCAGCATAGAACGCAGGGGCGACGGCTCCAGGTTTGTGATTGCGAGCTTCAGCAAGAAGCCAGCGTCTAATTAGTACAATCGGTGCATGCCAGAAACGTCCGTTGACTCGTCGCCCGTCGCGAAATCATCCCTGACCGATGCCGCGGGGCTGGCCGAAGCCCTCGGCGCCAACCTACGCGGCGAAGTCCGCTTCGACTCGAGCGCCCGCGCCCTCTACTCGACCGACGGCTCCAACTACCGCCTGGTGCCTATCGGAGTCGTGCTGCCCCGCGACTCCGACGACGTCGAAGCTGCCATCTCTTTCTGCCGCGATTTCGGCGCACCGTTACTCTGCCGCGGGGCAGGCACCTCTCTGGCCGGCCAGTGCTCGAACGTCGCCGTCATCCTGGATTTCTCAAAGCATATGGGGAACATCATCGAGGTCGACCCCGCCTCTCGCACCGCCAGAGCGCAACCGGGAGTAGTCCTGGACAAGCTGCGCAACGCCGCCGAAAAATACCACCTGACCTTCGCCCCGGATCCGGCTACCCACGACCGCTGCACCATCGGCGGCATGATCGGCAACAACTCCTGTGGCGTCCACTCCGTAATGGCAGGCAAAACCGACGACAACATAGAAGCCCTGGAAGTAATCACCTACGACGGCACCCGCCTGAAGATAGGTGCAGGCTATGTTCGCGCGGCGGGATCTACCCCCGCCCCTGTAGGGGAGGATGCATTCGTCCGCCCCCCGGGCGAAGCGAGCGTACCGAGCCGCGGCGCCCCTACGTGGAGACAGCCCGCCTCGGCTGTCCAGCGGCCCGGAAGTATCGGGCCCGAGCAACGTGCGCATGAGATTTACACCGCACTTGAGCAAATCGCCACGCAATACGCCGACCAGATCCGTCAACAATTCCCCAAAATTCCCCGCCGAGTCTCCGGCTACAACCTCAACCATCTCCTCCCCGAAAACGGCTTCCACGTAGCCAGAGCCCTGGTAGGAACGGAAGGCACCTGTGCCACGATCCTGGAAGCCACGTGTCGCCTGGTAGAAAGCCCCCCGGCGAGAGTGCTGGCAGTCGTAGCCTACCCCGACATCTTCCAGTGCGCCGACGCCGTCCCCGCAATCATGCAGCACAAGCCAATCGGCCTCGAAGGCTTCGACGACTTCCTCGTCTACTACGAGCGCACGAAAGGTATCAACCCCGAGGGCCTCGCCTTACTCCCTGAAGGTGGCGGATGGCTTATGGTCGAATTCGGCGGCCAAACACTCTCCGAAGCCGAATCGCAAGCCCTGCACTTGATCGACGAACTCAGCCGTAGCGCGGCCCCACCGAAAATCCAGCTCTACTCCGGCGCGCAGGCCAGGCGTATCTGGGAGGTCCGCGAATCCAGTCTCGGCGCCACCTCCCACGTTCCCGGAGAGCCCTTCAACTGGGAAGGCTGGGAAGACGCCGCCGTCGATCCGCAAAAGCTCGGCGGATACCTCCGCGACCTCCGCAAAATGATGGCTGACTTCCACTACAAAGGCTCCCTCTACGGACACTTCGGCCACGCCTGCGTTCACACGCGACTCAACTTCGACCTGCAATCAAAAGAAGGAATCGCCAAGTTCCGTAAGTTCGTAGAACAAGCCGCCGACTTGGTCGTCAGCTACGGCGGGTCACTCTCCGGCGAACACGGCGACGGACAGGCCAGAGCCGAACTCTGGCCCAAGATGTTCGGGCCCGAATTGATGGAAGCTTTTCGAAAGTTTAAAACCGCCTGGGACCCCGACTGGAAGATGAACCCGGGAAAGCTCATCGCCCCCAACAAGCTCGACGAAAATCTCCGCCTTGGCCCGGACTATGCTCCATGGGAACCGAGGACGCACTTCCGGTTTCCGCAAGACCACGGCAGCCTCTCCACCGCTGCCCTCCGCTGCGTCGGAGTCGGCAAGTGCCGCCGCGAAGAAGGCGGGGTGATGTGCCCCAGTTGGCGCGCCACCCACCAGGAAGAACACTCCACCCGCGGCCGCGCTCATCTCCTCTGGGAGATGACGCAAAGCCCCTACCGAAAAGACGGAATCATTCAAACCGGTTGGCGCAGCCAGGAAGTAAAAGAATCTCTCGACCTATGCCTGGCCTGCAAAGGCTGCAAAAGCGATTGCCCCGTCAGCGTGGATGTCGCCAGCTACAAAGCCGAATTCCTCTCTCATTATTATGAAGGCCGACTCCGGCCCATGCAGGCCTACGCCTTCGGCAACATCGACCTCTGGGCAGCTCTAGCCTCCAAAGCCCCAGGCGTAGCGAACCTGACAACTCAGCTCCCTTTCCTCAGGGACATAGCCAGATTCCTGGCAAGGGTCGCACCGCAGCGCAGCATTCCAGCATTCGCACCGGAAACATTCAAGCAGTGGTTTGATCGCACGGCTCCGTGGCGCGGCCGACGGTCTCGGCAGTTCACCCTGAGCGAAGTCGAACAGCCCCGCGACCGGCAGCGAGCGTGGTCCGAGCAGCAAGAGGGAAGTGGGAACGAAACCCCAGCACACCCGTGGAAGAGCGGCGCTCGAACGGCGCTCGATTCGTATCCGGAAACAGCTTCCGCCGTGCCCAACCAAGCCTCACCAGAGAGCAGGGCTTTAGCCCCAGAAGTCCTCCTCTGGCCCGACACCTTCAACAACTATTTCAGCCCCGCCATCGCCAAAGCTGCTGTCGAAGTCCTAGAAACCGCCGGTTTCCGCGTCCTGGTTCCCCGAGCGCACCTCTGCTGCGGCCGCCCCCTGTACGACTTCGGCATGCTCGATCGCGCAGAGCGCCTGCTCCTCGAAATCCTCGACGAACTCGAACCCGAAATCGAAGACGGCATCCCGCTCGTCGGACTTGAGCCCAGCTGCGTAGCCGTCTTCCGCGACGAACTCACCAACCTGTTCCCGCACGACCCCAGAGCCCAAGCCCTGAGCCGGCAAACCTTCCTCCTGAGCGAGTTCCTCGAAAAGAATCTTGGCCCCAACGCCACGCTTCCTCAACTCCCGCGCAAAGCGTTACTCCACGGCCACTGCCATCACAAGTCGATCATGAAGATGACGGCCGAAGAATCCCTCTTAAAGCGCTTAGGCGTCGACTTCACCGCCCCCGCCCCCGGATGCTGCGGCATGGCCGGATCCTTCGGTTTCGAGCACGACAAATACGAAATCTCCCAAGTCATCGGCGAGCTGGAACTCCTGCCCGCGGTCCGCTGCGCCCCGCCGGACTGGCTCATCATCGCCGACGGCTTCAGCTGCCGCGAACAAATCGCCCAAGGCACTGCGCGTCACGCGCTGCACCTGGCCGAAGTCCTCCAGATGGCTTTCGAACCTAGCGCATGCCGGGACGACCCGTACCCGGAGTCTAGAGCAATCCGCGAACGCGAAAGAGAAGTAAACGAGTCCATGACCCGAGCAGCCGTAAGCTTGGGAGCCGTAGCCGCAGCAGGTCTCATCCTGTGGGCGGCAACCCGCAACCGCTGATCCCTGTTTTAAAAAGGGGAATCGGTGCCCACCCTGGTCGCGTTTATGCGACCGGGTGAGGGCTCTCTTGACCTCCGCGAGCCAAGAGCGCTCTCAGTCGCAAAACCTGGTCCCTGGCAGTCAGGCCGCGCCTGCGGCGAAGATTGTGGCACCTGCGCAAGCCGCGGACCCGGCGAGCAGGCCCGGGAGGGCGAAACGACCGAGGCCAGCCCTCCAGATTAAGATAACTCAATTAAAATCAATACGCTAGCGCCACTACCCCAATCCCCGCCTTTCTGGGACAATAGATCAACCCCCGGCCGACCCTGCGGAAGCCGCGAAAGCCGAAGCCCCGCAAGACCGCATCATGGACCGCGATCTCTCCAGCATCGTGACTACCGACGTCTCTCACGACCTCTCCACCAAGGTCCAGGAAGCCGTCAAGCCCGAGGGCCCCCTCCGCGGGTCCGTCCTGGTCCTGATCCAATTCGACGTCTGTGAAGAAATACGCCTCGATGTCCTGCGCAACCTCTTCTCCGCCCGCACCGCCAGACCCCGCTTCAAGAAGGCGCCGTCGTACGTCCGCTACCAGCGCCCTCCCGTCGAAGAAACGCTCGATCCGATAGTCCTCGACTCCGGCGAGCGCCTCGACGGGGAAATCAAGTATTACGACTACGGCGTAGTCAGCCTCGAATTCTCCCTCCCGTTCTGTGGCAGCTGGGACACCCTAATTGAACTCTCCTGCCGCTGGACTTCCGACACCAACTTCGAAAAGCTGGCCCTCCGCATCGTCAAACAAAAGCTCGAGCGCGCCGCCTCAGCCCTGATCAAGCCCTACGCTACAAAAGAGGACGGCAGCGACTTCCTCCAGGAGGACTACTTCATCTTCCACGTCCGCGAGATCGACGGCAGCCCCAGCGCCGAAGAGCTCCTGGCCACCGAGCGCAACGCCATCGCCCAAGTCGTCCGCGGAGAGACCGCCACGCTCTCCGAAGGCGAGCGCCAGGAAATTCTCCAGTCCCGCATCTCGTACTATCCAAGCGACCTCGCCGTCATTGGATGGAACGCGGCCTTCATCTACGACACCGTCGCCGGAGCCGAGACCGCCATCCAACTCCTGCAATATGCCAACTCCCAGCTCCTGGAATTCCGCCACTACGACGAACTCCTCACGGTAGAACTCGAAAACGTCTACGACTTCCTGGAAACCGGAGGCACCGGTCTTTGGTCGCGCTGGCGGACCGCCCACGCAGCGGCAAAGCTGCACACGGTTTTACTCGACGTCAACGAACTAACCGAGCGCGCCGATAACGCCATCAAGTTCCTAAGCGACATGTTCTCCGCGCGCCTCTATAAGTTGTGCGCCCAAAAAGTCGGAGTCCCCGACTACAAAGACCTGGTCAAAGAGAAACTCCAAACCGCCGAAGACTTATATCGCTTCATGGTCGAGCAATTTAACCAATCCCGCGCCTTCATCCTGGAGTTAATGGTGGTAGTAATCCTGATCATCGAACTGGTCTACTTCTTCAGAGGCCATCCATTCTAGGAATTGCTTCATTGAGCTTCATCGCATCAGTCAGAATTCACGGGGCAGGTTATGGTCGGATGCATTTCGTCCAGCCCTGCCGAGCGAAAGCGATGCGGTGTGGTCGCCGGCACCCCCCACGGACGATGTAGGGGAGCGGCTCAGAATCACCAAATCGCACTTCGTGCCTAGCTAGAGGAACATTCCCTGGCTCTAAACCCTTGAGAACAGTCCGTCCATTCTGCAGGTCCTCGAACCCGCTGCGGCTCGATAAACCGGGGCCGCCCGGCGGGAGGAATGCGTTCGCCTGTCCTGCACTTGCCCGTTTGAGATAATCGTTGGTTGCTCCCAAAAAAATCGAGGAGGCTGCGTGAAGGTTCTGTTGCTTGAAAACATCAGCGCGGTCGCGGTCGAGCAATTCCGCGCTGCCCGATATGAGGTCGAATTCCACAAAACCGCGCTCGACGAACACGCCCTCATCGAAAAGATCCGCGACGCTTCCATCCTCGGTGTGCGCTCGAAGACGCCCATCACCAAAGCCGTGATCGACGCCGCTCAGAAGCTGGTTGCCGTCGGAGCATTCTGCATCGGCGTCGACAAGATCGACCGCAACGCCGCCAGCGAACGCGGCATCGCCGTTTTCAACGACCCGCACTCCAACTCACGCTCGGTCGCCGAACTGGCCATCGGAGAGATCATCCTCCTCCTGCGCCGCACCTTCCATGCGTCCACCCAAATGCACCAGGGCGTCTGGAACAAGTCGGCGGCCGGCGCGCACGAGGTCCGCGGCCTCACCCTCGGGATCGTGGGATACGGCAAGATCGGCTCGCAGCTCTCCGACCTCGCCGAAGCCATGGGCATGCGCGTCGTCTTCTATGATGTGTCGCATGTGCTGGCGCGGGGCAACGCCCGCCCCGTCGGCTTCCGCGAACTGCTCGAGATGTCCGACGTGGTCACGCTGCATGTCGACGGCAAGCCCACCAACCAGAATCTGTTCGGCGTGCAGGAATTCGCCGCCATGAAAAACGGCGCCTGTTTCCTCAACCTGAGCCGCGGATTCGTTGTCGACCACGAAGCCCTCGCCGCCTGCTTGAAGTCGGGCAAAATCGCTGGCGCCGCCATCGATGTCTTCCCCAAAGAGCCCGAGAGCGGTGCGAGATTCGTCAGCGCGCTGCAAGGGATGCCGAACCTCATCCTCACCCCCCACATCGGAGGCTCGACCGAAGAGGCGCAGCAGAACATCGGACAGTTCGTCTCGTCGAAGCTCCTCGAGTATGTGAAAACCGGCGACTCCATGCTCAGCGTGAACCTGCCGCATGCGCACCTTGAGTACGAAGAAGGCTCGTACCGCCTGATGCACATCCATCACAACGTGCCGGGCATCTTGCGCGCGATCAACGACATCCTCGGCGACCGCAGCATCAACATCGAGCGCCAGGCCCTGAACACGCGCGGGAATCTAGGTTACGCCATCTACGATATCAATCGCCCGTGCGACGAAGACCTGATGAGACACTTGCAATCAGTGCCGCACACGATCGCAGTACGAGCCGCCGGCTGTTAGGAAGCAGTGAGCATTGAGCAATGAGCAGTGAGCGATGCGCGATGAGCCATGCGCAGCAAGCGAGCCAAACCGGGTCGCTCATGGGCTCTCACCTGCACTGCTCACTGGCCGCGAGGGAGATCTCATGCGCGGACTGAAAGACAAGAGAATCCTGATCACCGGCGGTGCCAGTGGCATCGGCGCCGCCACCGCCGCCCGCTTCCTCGAAGAAGGCTCGCGTGTGTGCCTCCTCGATCGCGATGACGCCGCCGGCAAGCGGATCAAGCGGAAACTGCCCGGACTCGGTGAAGCCATCATCGCCGACGTCACCGACCTCATGCAGGTCGAAGCCGCCTTCGCCGAAGCCATCCGCCTCATGGATAGCATCGACGTCGTCGTCAACAACGCCGGCATCAGCATCCGCCACAAGTTCCTCGAGATCACACCCGAAGAGTGGGACCGCGTCATCGCGGTCAACCTCACCGGAGTTTTTTATGTGGCGCAGACCGCAGCGCGCCACATGTGGGAGCGAGGCAGCGGAGTAATCCTCCAAACCGCGTCAACCAATGGTGTCATGGGATATCCCTTGTACGCCGACTACAACGCGACCAAGGCGGGTGTGATCGAGCTGACGAAGTCCATGGCCCTGGAGCTGGCGCCAAAAATCCGGGTTTGCGCTGTCGCTCCCGGATACGTTCTGACCCCAATGCAGCGTGCCGAATACTCGGATGCGATGCTGGCCGAAGTAAATGCAAAGATTCCCATGCGGAGACACGCGTTGCCCGAGGAAATCGCCGGACTCTTCGCGTATCTGGCGTCCGACGACGCAGCCTTCGCAACCGGCCAAGTCTTCACACTCGATGGCGGAGAAACCGCCGGCGGCTTGGCGAGCCGGTGATGATGGCGGCCGTGGGGGCAAAGCCCTCTGCCGCTCTGCCACGGCTGTCTCGGAAAGGATCGTTAACGCGAATGAAAGGCGCGGTCTTTCTCGGTGGAGGTCGCATCACCGGTGCACTGGCCGCAGGCCTGCGGTTGGCGGGAGATCATCGCGAGATCGTCGTCTACGACCGCCATCCAGGAAAGTTGCGGGCGCTGCGCCGTGAATCGCAAGTCAAAGTCGCGCACGACTTGAAATCCGCCATCGAGCAAGCCGGAACGTTGATCGTCGCCGTGCGGCCGATATCCGTGGAAGCCATGCTTCGCGAAATTGCAGCCTGCGGGGCCAAGCCTCCAAGACTCGGGGTGAGCTTAGCCGCCGGAGTGCAGATCAAGAATCTGCGCTCCTGGCTTCCCGGCCCGATCCACTGGGTTCGCGCCATGCCGAGCCCCGTCTGCCGAGTCGGACGCGGCTTGACAGCTGTCAGCTTCGACCGGGCCGTGACCACGAGCGAGCGTCGCAGCGTCCGCAATCTGTTCGAGCGCGTCGGCCCGGTGTTGGATTTGCCCGAGCGGCAGCTCGACGCCATGACCGCCGCGTCTTCTCCGACCCACGGCTATCATGCTCTCGCTCACCTCGCAGAAGCCGCGCACAAGGCTGGACTCGACTACAAGACTGCCTTCATCGCCGCTGCCCACGCGTTGTCCGATGGCATCATCTATTGGCGCCAGAGCGCCGCCACCGTTGAGGAATTGCTTGGCGAAGCCGCCACCCCAGGCGGCATCGCCGCCGCCACCATGTCCGCCATGGACAAATCCGGCTACGCCCGCGCCGTCGACCTCGGCATTCGCGCCGGCGTGAAGCAATGCGCCCGCAACGCGCGAAGATGAAGGGACGGACGTGTCGCCCCTCTCCGCTTCTTGAAGATGCAGCGAATCCTTGTACCGACAGCCGCGACGCGGCGAAACATTCTAACCACGGCGCAAGCCGTGGGTGGACTGAAAAAGATGATCAGCCCACCAGATCTCCCTTCCGCACATGCATTCCACTTCCTGTCGGTATGTGCGGCGTTTCCGGCGGTGGGATTGTAACCTGCGACTTGACAGGGGGGAGTAAGCTGTCGGTCAAGCTGCGACACAGGTTTTGAAGCCGCCATGGGCCGCGAAGATTTGCACCTTGTCCGTGAAGGAGGGAATCTATGGGAAACGTTTCGAGAGCCTTTGACGTCACGCCCCCTGCCCAACCGCAGGAACCGCAGTCTGTCTGGGACAGGATCGCTGACAGCGAGGAATTCAAAGACCTGATGGCCACGAAGAAGGGGTTCATCGTCCCGGCTTTCATCTTCTTCCTTGTTTACTACTTCGCTCTGCCCATTCTGGTTGGATATGCACCCCACTTCATGTCCTCAAAGGTTGGGCACGTCAACCTAGCCTACCTGTTCGCCTTGTCGCAATTCTTTGTCGCGTGGGTCATCGCGGGGTTGTATGTGAAGGCCGCCAACGGCTTCGACCGCCTCTCCAAGGATATTCTCGAAAAGGCCGAGAACGGCAAGGGAGGCAAGTAAGCCATGAATATCTCACTCATCATGTTCTTGGTATTCATAGCCATCACGCTCGCTATTACGTATTGGGCGTCCAGACGGTCGGTGGGCACGAGTGCATACTTCGCCGCCAGCCGCCAGATCAAAGGATGGCAGAACGGCATCGCCGTCGCCGGCGACTACATGAGCGCCGCTTCCTTTCTCGGCATCGCAGGTATCATCGCGTTTCAGGGATACGACGGCTTCATGTTCTCGGTCGGATGGCTTGTGGCCTACCTCACCGTATTGCTCGTGATTGCCGAACCGTTGCGCAACGCCGGCAAATACACCATGGCCGACGTGCTGGCCTATCGCCTCAAACCGCGTCCCGTGCGCGCGATGGCCGCGCTCAGCACGATCACCGTCAGCACCTTCTACATGATTGCCCAGATGGTCGGTGCCGGTGCTCTCGTCAAACTCCTGCTCGGCAGCATGGTCACCTACAACCAGTCGGTCATTGCCGTCGGTATATTGATGATCGTCTATGTCGTATTCGGCGGGATGCTGGCCACAACCTGGGTGCAGATCGTGAAAGCCATTCTGCTGATGAGTGGAACGATTCTGCTCAGCATTCTCGTCATGGCGCACTTCCACTTCAGCTTCGGCGAATTCTTCACCTCCATCAGCCAGGTGACCTATCACGACGCGAAAGGCGCGGTCGTGGTGAAAGACTTCCTCGAGCCCGGCCTGCGCTACAAGCCCCCGTACGGTCCGCTCGACCTGATCTCGCTCGGCATGGCGCTCATCTTCGGCACCGCCGGCCTCCCGCACATTCTCGTCCGCTTCTACACCGTGCCCGACGCCAAGACCGCCCGTCACAGCGTGGTATGGGCGATGGTTCTGATCGGCAGCTTTTACATCATGACCACCTTCCTCGGATTCGGCGCCGCCACCATCGTCGGCCCCGACTTCATCAAAGCCCACGGCGGAAACAACATGAGCGCGCCACTGCTGGCGCAAGCTTTGGCCGGCAGCGTCTTCTTCGCATTCATTTCATCCATCGCGTTCGCCACAATTCTCGCGGTCGTCGCTGGACTCACGATCAGCGCGACTACATCCTTCTCGCACGACTTCTGGACGAACGTGATCCACAACGGCGTCGAGCGCAAACCGGGAGAAGAAGTCCTGGTGGCGCGCATCTCGGCGTTCGTCGTAGGCGCCGTAGCGATTGCCATTGCCATCGTCCTCGGGCCCACAGCCAACGTTGCCTTCCTGGTCGCGCTCGCCTTCGCGGTGGCAGCGTCGGCCAACCTGCCGGTGATCGTGCTCTCGATCTTCTGGCGCCGCTTCAATACGGCAGGCGCGGTCACAGGACTCGCAGTCGGCTTGCTCGCATCCATCGGACTGATTTTAGTGAGTCCGAGTCTGATGGCGGTCGATCCTGGAACAGTATCCGGCGCCGCGAGGCATCTGATTCAAGCCAAGGCCTGGTTCCCGCTCGAGAATCCCGGGATCCTCAGTATCCCCCTCGGATTCATCGGCGCCATCATCGGCACGCTGCTCTCGAACGAACCCACGTCGCAAGAGAAGTTCAACGAACTCCTCGTGCGCTCGAACACCGGTCTGGGCGCCGAAAAAGCCACGGTCCACTAATCGCCCTCTAAGCGAAGACCCGGACTACGGCGACGGGTTCGATGGGTGACCCATTTCTCGCGCATTCTGTGCGCGAGATTGGGCTTTTCGTCGAGGGTCAACCGCGAGAGGAAGCCGGCAATTCTTCTCCCTCCCCGCTTTACAATTCTTTGCTTTTTCAAAAATGCGCAGGAGCATCCCGCTGTTTTCCCGTGCATACCAACCCGTATCTCCATTACTAAAACGAGGTGGACACGTGCGTCATTTCCTGCCCCTGACTTTTTGTGCGCTTTGCCTGTCTGTTTTCTCATGGCTCAATCAGAAGATCGCGTGGGAGTATTCGGCGGATATTCTTTCATCCATCAAGGCATCGCATTCAGCAACGCATTGAATAATTCGATCGTAAGCGGCTGGAACGCATCCGCAAGCTTTCCCGTTAAATCCCGACTAGGTCTCGTCGCCGACTTCTCCGGCTTCTATCCGAGCTATAACCTCGGCAGCTCGAGCGCAAAGATTTACTTCTTTCTTGTTCGGCCCGCAAGTCGCAGTGGGGCAAGGCAGGTTAAAACCGCTTGCCCGTTTCCTGATTGGCGACACGAACGTGTATACCTACAGCGGCGGAGAGAATACCCAAACGTTCACCTCGAACAATTCGCTCGCCTTCGGCCTGGGGCAGACTCGACTACTACTCCCTGAGCCGCAGATTCGGCATGCGCGGCCAAGTTGATTGGCTGCATAACGAGTTTCAAACGGCAAACAACCAGCTTCACCAACGAAGAGATCCACAACGTCGCTCCCATTTCAACCGGCGTGGTGTTTCACTTCTGACCAGTGCGTTCGCTCCCAACCCAAACGTTTCCGGCCGAACCGCCAGCGTAGATTATGCCGTGAGCGCCAATCGTGGGTGATAATCCCAGGATTGTTCCGGAACCCTGGAACGCTCTCTCTAGAGGAGTGTGGCATCGGACTTCGGCATCGAGTTCGCGCGAACCCCCGAGGTATTAACTATGGATGGTAAAGTTGCTTGCGAAAGCTGGCAGAGCTTAGCGAGATCGTCCAGGCCACAGTACCATCGGGATTAAGGCATGGAGGTTACCGAGTTATCACCAGCATAAATCAATGCGGCTCTGTCTTGTCGGGGAATGGCCGATAACCTTCGTAAAGCTGTCGTGGGTGTCGCTCCGCTGGAGCGAGCGCTGGATCGTGCGCCGGAAAACGACTCTTCCAGGATCAACAATGATCTCTAGCGATTTGCGCCACCGACCCACCTGGAATCCCTTACGTTCCCGCTGACTAAGCTCAGTCTCTTCTGTGGGGCGCTTTATACCAGGCCCCGCTTTATGGGCCTTTTCCTTCTCTGTCATTGTTGACAGGTTTTGCGTCGCGAGAGGGTCGCATCGTTTGCGCAGGCTGCAGAAAGTTTCGCTTTAGCTGTTTGTTTTTGCAGACTCGCCAATGCAGGATGTCACAACAAGCGCTCCTAAGGGGTCGTGTTTTCATAAACATGGTCAGCGTAAGTTGCGAACTTATACTCTAGCTAACCGCTTTTGTGGGCAGTTGTCCACCAAAAGTGAATTTAGAGTATAGCTGGGCTATAACACTTGGAGAAGGTCTTCATAGTCGGTGATTGGAGATACTGAAAGCAAAATTAATTACGACATTTGGGATTGAGGTTATCTCGTGGATAGACTGAAAGAAATTACAGTTGGCGACTCACCTGCAGAGAAAGGCGCGGTATTTTGCGGACAAAGCTGAGGAGCGCCAGCCGCAGGCTTGAAAGAGTCCTCGCTGTTTGTGTTGGGAAGGAAGGCCCAAAACCATCCGACAGGAGACGAGTATGAGACGAGCAATGTTGTTGGCACTTGCGGCCCTGGCTTTGCCCACGGCTGCGTTAGCAAATAGCATCACAATCGACTTCGGTGTTGCCCCCATGGGAGGTTCCCCGACCTTTACCGGCATGAGCCTGGCGAATGCGACCCACGTCAACTTGGGAAGTGAGCCATACACGGTCAACGAGATAAACCCCGACGACCAGTCCGGCCTCTCGTTGGGTTCTCAAGTTATGCTCTCGCCGGCAACGTTTAATATTGCAGGCATCCCAAGCGGCGGTTCGGGTACGACCGATTTTATCAAGTCGTGGACCGCAAATGGCCGCACCTTTACCGAAACCTTCACATCGTTCTCCCTGGTGCGTTCACCAGACACACATTCACTTGCGATGTTTCTCTCCGGTACCCTCTCAAGTCCGGGTTTTATCGTGGACGAGCCAGTCACGATGGTCATCAACTTTAACAACGCGGGTGGAACGCATCACACCATGAACTGGTCGATGACCGAACATACGACTGCGGCCGTCATCCCGGAACCCGGGACGCTTGGGCTGCTTGGAACTGGCATGATCGGTCTCGCTGCGATGCTGAGACGCAAGCTCCAGCTCGGGATATAAATCTCGAGCTATTAACTGTGGAAAAAGTTGGCCTGTACGGACGGCCGCTTTCTTCTGCTCCTAAGAAAGCGGCCTTTCTGTCTGAGAGTGTCGTCAAGCCAAATCAGGGCTATGCGGAGCACTACTCTGTGTCGCACGGTTTCGAGCTCCCTCCCTTACCTTTCTCGATTCAGGGCTATCGACCAACCACAACGAGTCTAATTTAAGGTCAACCTACTACCGAAAAATCCAGTTGGACGTGGGGTGAGTTCATCCTCGGGAGTGCAAGAGGCATCTTCAATATTTCCTTGATTTCCTTGTGCTTCAATATCATTGTCTGCTCCTCCTGCGTTCGATGGTTGTGTGCTTGACCATTGCCTGTGCGAGTAGGACCGGGACCATCCGCGCGCTGCCTGAAACTCCTGATTTTGTTCTCCCACGTGACTGGCGCCAATGATGTACGTCATTCGTGAAGCGTACTGACTGACTACGTTGTCCGCCGTAGACGAAATTGCTCTACGTAACGCCGTGGTGTAGTTCCGGTGTGTGCTCGGAAAACCCGCGTGAAGTGACTTTGATCGCTGAATCCACATTCCACCGCTACATACGAAGGGGAGAATGACTTTAGTAGGCGTTTGGCCCGCAGTACTCGCTGCTGAAGCTGGTAGGCATGTGGCGGCAGACCGAAGCGATTACGAAAGGCTCTGAGAAGGTGGAACTTCGTAAGCCCTGTTTCCCTTCCAAGGTCATCCAGACTAACATCGTCAGAAATGCGGTCGTGAAGGTATTCACGCGCACGCTCAAGGGTACTCGGTGGCGCGGATCTATTGCCTTCTAGAGCTCTTTTCATGGAGTACCCCACATGCCGAAATTCTTACCCAGATCGTTGCCAATTGAAAATCGCCAAATCGGTGTGAATTGGCACCCCCTTTGGACTACATGCGAGCGATAGTTTCTTGCCTGATGTGACAACACTTCCCGGAACCATCGAAATGATTTCCGCCGCTGATCTTTCTCAACACCTCAAGCCTTCTGAGGATAAGTCGTCGAAAAGCTCTAACTTGCACTCGCCGTCCTTCTCTTTGTGAACAATGAACAGCTCCTGATTTGCCTCGGCAGATCGCTCTGCCGTGGATCCTCGACTGCAGACGTCAGATGCGGAATGCTGACTTCCAAGATTGGAAGAATCCAGTACTGGTAGTCGCGGGGAAAACGAAGCGCAGCGGCGCTTCCAGGACTCGGAAGTCTGAATCGCACAGATTGATTCGTTCTATGCTCGATGGTCACCAAGCCTTTTCGTAGAACAGGATGATCGTCAACAATCAAAATGCGGATTCGTGAGGAGGATGGCTTTGGCCTCATTTGACCACCTATTTAAGCCCGAGCACTCGAGCTTGCCGATTTTCGCATCATTTGGGGACGGCCCGATACCCCTCTTTCGAGTTGTGTTTGTCACCGACGGATCATATGGACATACAATCGAAACCCGCACGGCTGCGCTCGCTGGAACTGTGGCCGCAGCACTGCTAGCAGGAGATCAACGACGCGAGGTGACCTGCATCGATTGCGGCCCATTGGAGACTGGCCCCCCACAGAGGACAGTTTATCGGTTGCGCGGACAGCTTTCGGACAAAGTAATCTCCTCACAGCGGTTCTCCGCTTCGTAGTTTTTAAGCGCATTGGAACGGGTTTTCTCCAAATTTCGAATCCTACGCTTGACCATACGGACGACATGGTCGTCCAGCGCGAAGCCTGCCTCCCTGTAAGCTGTTGGTCTAACAACGGATTTCTCAATTCGCTCACCGGAGCCTCAAGCAACTTACCGCGAGTCACGATCATGGCTCGCTCGAAAAAAATCTCCAGCTCTCAGATGTTTCCCGCCCAGCCGCTCGCAACGAGCGGGCCCATCACTATGGAGTGCCGCATCCTCGACGGCGACCGCGTGATTGGAGTCGCTGTCGTGGAACTGGAGGCTTCATTCAAGTCGCGTGCGAAAAGCTTTACGGTAACGGTCTGTCGCGGCGGCTAACTTGCCGCTTCGGGCGAGCTTGGTGAGCTTGGTTTCGGCGGTCCTGAACGGATTTTTCTTCGTCCCATGCACTTTTTTGCCGCTGAATTCCCGCCTTAAATAGGTAGATCGCAAGGTCTCGGCCGTAGCGACAGGGGTGACGAAGAATCTACCGTGCTGTGGTGTTTCGGTCCCCGAATTCTGCAAGGAGTAGTTCAATCCGGTGAGCTATGTTACCGGAATCCCGTCCGTGTCCGACTACGAAGCCATCGCCCCAACTCCGGAACAAGCGTTGAAGGTTTTGGAGCAACCTCAACAACCGGAATACACGATGATCGCATGATTGACGGAGGGTATTCAGGCGAGCGAGATCCTGGTCTGCGTTGGTCGGACATCCTGTGGGAGCGGTCGCGAAATCAAGATCAAACAGACTTTGAAAGATTATTCGCAACCAGCAGCGATTCGGGCTGCTGTCCTTAAGGGCAGGGGACACGGCAAACCCGTGCACACCGTTCGACGGGAGTTACGCATCGCCCAAGCCCGGCTTCACAAGGAGTTGAACCCATGAACCCTGACCTGGAAAAGCTGTTCGAGCAGGCGGTTCCGCTTACCGGGACCGAGCGTGTGGAGTTTATAGCCAGGAACTGCCCCGACAGCGCGTTGCGCCGCGAGTTAGAGAAGTTGCTGGCTTCCGATCTAGACGCTGCAACCTTTTTGCAAGACGCGGTGATGGATGCGGCATCCTCGATGCTGCAAGCCCTCGCACTCTCACCCGGGCAGCGAATCGGGCCATATCGCGTGCTCTCCGTTATTGGACTGGGCGGCATGGGGTTGGTATATCTCGCCGAACGAGCGGATGGAAAATTCGAACAACGGGTGGCCCTCAAGGTGCTGCAGAGCGGACCCCACCAGCCGTTCGTGGCGGAGCAACTCCAACAGGAATGCCGAATTCTGGCCAGCCTGGAGCATCCGAATATCGCCCGCGTTCTCGATGCCGACGTCACGGAGAATGGGGTGCCTTACTTCGTGATGGAATATGTCGACGGCCAGCCAATCGACCGTTACTGCGAGGACCACAAGCTATCCCTGCGCGAGCGTCTGCGCGTGCTGTTGCCGGTCTGCGACGCGGTCCACCTTGCCCATCAGAAGCTGATCGTTCACCGAGATCTGAAACCCGACAACATCCTGGTGACCACTCACGGTGCACCCAAACTGCTAGATTTCGGTATCGCCAAAGTTCTCAACGATACCTCGACTGCTGCACGGAACACGTCTACCCGAGTTTTGACGCCCGAGTACGCCAGCCCGGAGCAGGTACGTGGAGAAGCGCCCAACACTGCGAGCGATGTTTACTCGCTCGGAGCCGTTCTCTATAAGCTGCTAACCGGAGTCCCGCCTCACACAGTGCAAGGCAAAAGTCCAGCTCAACTCGTCCACACAATCTGTGAGGAGGATATTCGTAAGCCGAGCGAACTTCGACCCGAGCTTTCCGGCGATCCGCAACACATCCTCGAGATGGCGCTTCGCAAAGAACCTATGCGCCGGTATCGCTCGGTGGATCAGTTTGCCACCGATATTAAGAATTTCCTCGAGCAGAAGCCAGTCATTGCCAGACCCGATACCGTCTGGTACCGCTCCAGCAAATATGTTCGACGGCATGCTCTCGCAGTCGGCTTTACGGCCGCCGTCGTGGTGCTGTTAGGCGTTTTCTCTTTTCTGCAAGCTCGCCAGTTGCGCCGAACCAGTGAGGAGCGTGATCGCGCAACTCGGATTACAGATTTCATGACGGCGATGTTTAGGGTTTCCGACCCAAGTGAGGCGCGTGGGAACACTCTCACCGCCCGCGAAATTCTCGATAAAGCTTCAAAGGACATCGATAAGGGGATGGCTCAAGATCCGGTGCAGCAGGCCCAAATGATGCACGTGATGGGCACGGTGTACTCGGGCCTTGGCCTATATCTTGAAGCGGGATCGCTTTTGAGGAAAGCGCTTGACATTCGCCGCCGAGTGCTGGGACCGGACAATCCCGAGACCGTGCAATCAATGATCGAGTTGAGCGTGATTACCACCCCCCACTCGGAGGGAGTTCAGTTGCTGCGGGACGCGGTCGAGATTCGCCGCCGCACACTCGGACCTCATAATCCGGATACGCTTGTGCCCATGGGCTTGCTCGCCGGTTGGCTGGCAGTCCAAGGCCAGCTTTCAGAGGCGGATGAACTTGCGCGTCAAGTAATGGACATACGCAGCCGCGTTCATGTACCGGATAGCGAGGCCACAAATGACTCGCTGTCGTACCTCGCCGCAGTGTTCGTGCAGGAGGGTAAGTTCAGCCAGGCCGAGCAACTGAATCGCCAAATACTGGATTTCCGTCAGCGACGGCTAGGTGCGGATCACCCCAAAGTGCTTGTCGCAGAAGGTGATCTGGCGGGGGTGTTGTCGAAGGAAGGCCAATGGTCTGAAGCGGAGTTGCTTCTTAGGCATAGGGTTGAAGCCGGACGTCGAATATTCGGACCAGACCACTTCTATCAGACAACCGCCGAATCTAGTCTCGCTGCAGTCCTAGGGGAGGAAGGACGGTACGAGGAAGCAGAACGACTTTATAGCGAGGCACTCGAAACACTGAGCCGGACTAAAGGCCAGCGCAGCGCTCGCGCCCTCATTTCCATGAATGGCCTGGCCCAAGTTCTGATATATGCAGGTCGCTATCGCGAAGCGGGCAAGCTGTTGTTCGAGGCAGTGGAGATCGGTGAGCATCAAGCTTTTCGAAAATTACATCTTGTAGCAATCGCCGAACTGGGCATCGCATTGGATGGTGAAGCGCGCCACTACGAAGCGGAAAAGCTGGAGCGCGAGTCGTTCTATGGCATGAGCCAAACGCTCGGTCCGGAGCAACCGGACACACTCAAGACAAGTCTTGGCTTAGCAACCATCCTGATGCACGAGGGCCGCTATGAGGAAGCGGCCAAACTCGCGCAACAGGCCCAAGAAACCAATCGGTTTGGCCGCGGAGAACGCGATCCCATCACAGCCGCCGCAACTTATACTCTCGCCCGCATCAATGCCCGCCAG
>Ga0123355_10003988_pt1 | contig 21373 bp, 20 predicted proteins | sample TergutEmb28metaG_3_FD_89872 | JGI IMG/M metagenome (GOLD analysis project Ga0123355, IMG submission 89872) | Embiratermes neotenicus P1 segment gut microbial communities from Petit-Saut dam, French Guiana - Emb289 P1 | ecosystem: Host-associated > Arthropoda: Insects > Digestive system > Gut ...
AACATATTTTGCATGAATGTCGCACATCTCCTTAGGGAACTCTTGTGTCAAATTTTCAGGATGTTCAAAACTCTATTTTTTGGCTGGCATTTTGCGAAAACATAGTTTATCCGCAGACTCTAATATAATGAAACACAGCTGATACGATAGCCAAACTAGAACAAGTATTGAGTAAGGATGTTAAAATGAAAAAAACACTAATCACAGGAACAGCCGGTTTTATTGGTTTTTATTTGTCAAAAAGCCTGCTAGATCAAGGCGCAACAATTATTGGCTTTGATAACTTAAACGATTACTATGACGTAAGTTTAAAGCAAAGTCGCTTAAAAATTTTGAATACATACGACAATTTCACCTTTGTAAAAGGGGACTTAGCCGACAACGAAGCCGTTGTGGAACTATTTGAAACATATCGCCCGGAAGTGGTGGTGAATCTTGCTGCTCAGGCTGGTGTTAGGTATTCGATTGAAAATCCACGTGCTTATATAGAAAGTAATATAGCGGGTTTCTTAAATATCCTTGAAGCTTGTCGTCATTATCCTGTCGAATATTTACTATATGCTTCATCAAGTTCAGTATACGGCAACCAGGAAAAAACACCGTTCTCTACACATGATAATGTTGATAACCCTATCAGCTTATATGCTGCGACCAAAAAAAGTAATGAGCTAATGGCACATACATATAGCCATTTGTATAACATTCCAACAACAGGTTTACGCTTTTTCACAGTATATGGTCCTTATGGACGCCCGGATATGGCATATTTCAGTTTTACAAAAAAAATCATAGATAATGAGCCAATCTCAATTTATAACAACGGAGATATGTACCGCGATTTTACTTATATCGATGACATTGTGCAAGGAATTAATAATATATTACTGAACCCAATGAAAAGAAAAGTTGATGGTGTGCCATATAGGATATATAATATCGGTAATAATCGTCCTGAAAAGCTAATGGATTTTATCGAGACATTGGAAAAAACAATTAGGAAAAAAGCTAAAAAAGAATTCTTACCAATGCAAGCAGGTGATGTTTATCAGACTTATGCTGATGTTACAGATTTAATGAATGACTTCGACTTTAAACCAAGCACGCCTATAGAAGAGGGGCTACAAAAATTTGTAGATTGGTACAAAGAATACCATTCTGTCACGGATTAGATATATTTATTAGGAGATGAAAATGAATATTACAATAGTTGGGATCGGGTATGTTGGATTATCATTAGCTGTCTTATTGGCACAAGAGCATGATGTGAAGGCTTTTGACATAGACCAATCTAAAGTGGATGCTGTGAATAATCGCATTTCACCTATATCGGATGCTGAAATTGAAGAGTATATGAGCACGAAGCAACTAAATCTGCAGGCAACTACAGATGGTACAGTTGCATATACTGATGCAGAATTTATAGTTATCGCAGTGCCAACAAACTATGATCCTACACTCAATTATTTCGATACGAGCATCCTCGACGCTACAATCACTGATATTACGAATATTAACCCTGATGCAACTATGATTATCAAATCAACAATTCCGGTTGGATATACGGAGAGTGCAAGGAAGAGATTTAATACAGACAACATAATTTTCTCGCCGGAGTTTTTGCGTGAGGGTCGGGCTCTTTATGATAATTTATATCCATCCCGTATTATTATTGGTGAACAAAGTGAGAGAGCTGAGTTGTTTGGGAAGATGTTGCTCAGTGTTGCATTGAAGGATGATGTACCTGTACTTTACACAGGGTCAACTGAGGCAGAGGCTGTTAAGCTTTTTGCAAATACTTTCTTGGCGCTACGCGTTTCATTCTTCAACGAGTTGGACACATATGCTGAATTACGTGGTTTGGATACTGCTCAAATAATTGAGGGTGTGTGCCATGACCCGCGTATCGGATCAACTTACAATAATCCGTCTTTTGGATATGGTGGTTATTGCTTGCCGAAAGATACGAAGCAATTATTTGCAAACTTCAATGATGTTCCAAGCAACCTAATCGGAGCGATTGTTGATGCTAATCGTACACGTAAGGATCATATTTCTGAGCAAATACTGGCTATGAATCCAAATATCGTGGGCATTTTTAGGTTGACTATGAAAGCAGGCTCTGATAACTTCAGACAGTCATCAATACAAGGTGTAATGAAGCGTCTGAAGGCAAAAGGTGTAGAGGTTGTGGTTTATGAACCTGCGTTGGATGAAGACCATTTTTACCGCTCAAAGGTTGTGCGCGACAAAGATGAATTTTTTGCAACATGTGATGTAATTGTTGCAAATAGATTCAGCCCGGAGCTTGAACCGGTTAGGCATAAGGTGTATACACGAGATATCTTTGAGAGAGACTAAGAATGACAAAAAGACGCGGGGTCAGTCCCCGCGTTTGAACAAGAATCTTATATTACAAGGTGAATTGATAAATGAGTGATATAATTTCAAACAAAGACAGAATTATTTTGAGAGATTTGGCAAAAAAGCAGTTGGAATATGCTAAATCTGATGAAAATGCAGATACTATCCAAAACTGGTATCGTCATAATGCTTGTGAAGGTGAACGTCCGATGGTTCATCTTGAATTGTGGACATTCCAAGATGAAGTGATTCCAAAGAGATTGCGTTGCGAAAGCGAGAGGGCAAGAGAAATTGAATCTGCGCTTTATAGAAATTTCTTGAATCATGAACTCTTTCACGATGACTTTCCTGTACCAAATTATTTTCCTTTACAAAAGGACATTCATTTAATACCTTTTAGTATGAAAGTAAAGAAAACACAGGCACAGGGTAGTGTAGGGCATAAATTCATACATTACATTCACGATCTTGAAGATGATTTTGAAAAGCTCGGTGAATCTAAGATTGTTAATAATAAAGCTAAAACAGATGAAGACAAGCAATTTCTCGAAAATATTTTTGGTGATATTATTCCAGTAAGAGAAGTGATAAATTGCTTATACTCTGTTCCCACACAGGATATTGTGCATATTATGAGTATGGAAACAATGTATATCGCAATGTTGGATTGTCCGGAGTTATTCCACGAAATGATGAAAAAGTATACGGCTGACACTTTGCAGTATTTTCGATACTTAGAATCTGAAAAATTACTGGAAGCAACGACTTTTTCAGAAGATCTAGGTCAAGGAAGCTGGTGCTTTACTGATGAGTTACCAAAGAAAAATGCCACTGAACTGAAAACAACAGATCTCTGGGGATACATGGATTCACAGGAGACAGTGGCTATATCTCCGGCAATGTTTGAAGAATTTATTTTTCCATATTATAAAGAAATTTCCGACAATTTTGGGTTGTTGTCATATGGTTGTTGTGAACACGTTCATGCGATTTGGGAGAGCTGCATAAGCAAAATGAATAATTTGAGGAAAGTATCAATTTCGCCTTGGTGTGATATAGATTACATGGCAGAACAACTTAGAGGGCGAAAAATTATTTTTCACAGGAAACCAAGTCCAAATTATCTTGGTGTTGACAAAGTTTTGGATGAAGATGCCTTTCGTGAACATATGAAGCAAACCATCAAAGCTGCAAAGGGTTGTACATTAGAAATAACACAAAGAGATGTATATACAATAAATAATGACGAACATAAAGCAAAACGTTATGTTGAAATTATTCGCGAAGAAATAGAAAACGGTTGGTAATTGAGAAGAAATATTGACATGCTGATGTTTAGCCATTACAATTAGAATACGATTTAGGAATAAGGAGGCGCACGATAATGGCATATTCAGCAAGAATGCAAAAGAGTCATCTTTATAGTATATTTTTTGCTCCGAGAGGGAATGAGCGCATGGTTGATCTTGGTATGCAGATTGCGCAACAATATCTAAGTCCGTTTGATAAAATCATTGGGCTTATTGGTGTTTCCGGAAGTGGAAAAAGCATGATAATAAAAGGTATGTTTCCCGGACTTGAATTGACAAATGATGATGAAGGTGTTAATATTCGTCCTCTGCCACTATTGACTGTTGAAGACACAGGGTTCTATACCGCTCATACATATCACGTTGACATACGTTTCGAATCAGCATTTTTGCAACTACATGAACTTGCTGATGCAATTCTCTATGCTGTAGGGAAAGGCAAAAGAGTAATAGTAGAGCATTTTGACTTGATATACGAGCAACTAGGGCGTAATGCTCATCTTCTCATAGGGATAGGCGAAGAGGTCATTGTGACACGCCCGACACTGTTTGGACCAAAACCACAAGAAGTATCGGATATAGTGTTCAAGTCTGTTACTACAAGATTGATGGTTCACACGGCTGAAGATATTTGTGAATATTGCCTAATTGAGCAAGGTGTAAAGCCATATCAATATCGTCATGCCGATGTGCGAAGCGGGTTCATTCTAAGTTTTTCTGTCAAGCCGGATATCGACCTTGAAAAACTGGAAAAACAGATTAATGAGCTGATAAACGAAGATGTTGCGGTATCATATTTTGATGAAAATCATATACTCATTGGTGACGAGAAGCATGTGTGCACGGGTCCAAGAATGCATATGCGTAGCACAGGAGAGGTCGAGAAGGTGACACTTCTGAAAGAACTATTACAAGAGCCTATAACTGATTTGTTTCTTTTAATTGGTGTGGTTGGCGAAATAGAAGATTTGAATGATCTGCACAATATTTACTTGTCGTGATAATACTCTTTTAAACGGGGATTAGTACGAATAAAAAGGAAATGGAATTATAAAATATGCGTGATTATAAAGTTGAAACAGAAAAGCGTGTTGCTTTTATTAAGGAGCAGCTAACTGAGTCAGGTGCTACGGGTGTTGTATTTGGCAATAGTGGTGGTAAAGATTGTGCTTTAGTTGGCATCTTATGTAAGATGGCATGTGATAATACTGTTGGTCTGATAATGCCGTGTTCATCAAGTTGCAATTATGGTGAAGACATGACAGATGCCATGACTATTTCAACGTTATTTAGAATCGAAAAGCGGATGGTGGATTTGACGAAGACTGCTGAAACTCTTAAAAAAGCTCTCAATACTGCGACAAATCTCACAGAGTCTGCAGAAATAAATATCGCTCCACGTTTACGAATGACATCACTATATGCAGTTGCAACAACTGAAAACAGGCTCGTGGCTGGAACAGGTAATAGAAGTGAGCGTCACATGGGTTACTTTACTAAGTGGGGTGATGGTGCGTTTGATTTTAATCCAATCGCAGACCTTACAGTAACCGAAGTGAGGAAATTTCTAACATACTTAGATGTTCCAAAGCGAATAATCGAAAAGGCTCCGTCAGCCGGGCTATATGATGGGCAGACTGATGAAGAAGATATGGGTGTCACCTATAGTGCGATTGATGAGTATTTGACTAGTGGTGTATGCTCTCCGGAAGATATGGAGAAGATTGCAAGTTATCATAAAGTTAGTGCTCACAAAAGAAGTCCTCCAAAGGTCTATGAAGAGTAGGAAAGATGGTTGTTTTGTGACTGAGCAATACGAAAGGAATGGTCATAATAATGTTTGTTGATAAGGCTGTTATAGTCGTTAAGGCCGGTAAGGGCGGCAATGGTGCGGTGTCATTTCATCGTGAAAAGTATGTTGCAGCAGGTGGTCCTGACGGTGGTGACGGTGGTCGTGGTGGTAATGTAATACTCAAAGTTGATACGAATATGTCGACTTTGATGGATTTTCGTTATAAGAGAAAATATGCAGCAGATAATGGTGCGGATGGATCAAGCAAAAATAAAGCCGGTAAGGATGGTAAGGATCTCACAATTCGTGTTCCGCCGGGTACTGTTGTTCGTGAAAAAGAATCCGGTGCTGTCGTTGTAGATATGTCCAGCACTGATACATTCAGGATCGCTCGTGGTGGTAATGGAGGTTGGGGTAATAAGCATTTTGCAACTCCAACTCGTCAAGCACCTCGTTTTGCAAAAGGCGGACTATCCGGTGAAGAGCTTGAAGTAGAGCTGGAACTAAAACTTTTAGCTGATGTCGGATTAATCGGATATCCTAACGTTGGTAAGTCAACAATATTATCAGTCGTGTCTAAGGCTCATCCGAAGATTGCGGACTATCATTTTACAACACTGTTTCCAAATCTTGGTGTTGTATATTTGGGTGATGGACACTCGTTTATTATGGCGGATATTCCAGGCATAATTGAGGGTGCTTCTGAGGGGACAGGTCTTGGTCATGACTTCTTGCGTCACATCGACCGCTGTAGATTAATAATTCATGTCGTAGATGTGTCAGGTTCAGAGGGAAGAGACCCGATAACCGACTTTATAACGATAAATGAGGAGCTGCAAAAATATAATCCGGAACTTGCGGAACGTCCACAGATTGTTGCAGCGAACAAATGTGATATTGCACAGGACGAGGAACTTACCGAGGGTTTTGTGAAATACATAAAAGAACAAGGCTATGAGCTGTTTATGATTTCAGCAGCTACGAATACAGGAGTCAAAGAACTAGTCAACGCAACTTCAGAAAAGCTTGGAGAATTACCACCAATCACTGTATTTGAAGCAGATTATGTGCCAAAGCCACGTATCAAAGGAACACCAGAAGATCTTATTATTGAAAGGTTTGATGATGTTTGGACAATCGAAGGTGAATGGATTGAGCGTTTGATGCAAAATGTCAACTTTGAAGATTTTGAGTCAAGAATGTATTTCGATAGAGTCTTGCGCAATGCCGGTGTGTACAAGCGTCTAGAGGAGCTAGGCATTGAAGACGAAGATACCATCAGTATATATAATTTGGAATTTGAATATAATCAGTAGCTTAGGGGTTAGGGTCTAGGGGGTAGTAATGCCCTTTAGTAAAGAGACGGTCTCCCGCGGGAGGCGGGTGATTTGAAAAATACTTGGAGGAGAAGTAATTATGGTAAGTAGAAAGCCAATTAGCACAGATAAGGCACCTGCAGCTGTGGGTCCGTATTCACAGGCTATTAGGAGCGGGGATTTTCTATTCATTTCCGGTCAATTACCCATCGATATGGCAACAGGTGAGTTTCCTGAGACAATAGCAGAGCAAACTCGTTGTTGTTTGCGAAATCTTGAAGCAATTGCAGAGCAAGGGAAGACATCCTTGAAAAATGCTGTTAAATTGTCAATATTTTTGACAGATATGAATGACTTTGCTGAAATGAATGCAGCATATGCAGAGTTCTTTGATGAGAAGCCACCTGCACGTTCAACAATTGAAGTTGCAGGTCTTCCCAAAAATGCACCAATAGAAATTGATGCGATAATTGCACTGGAAACGCAGTAATTACATCAACAAAAAATACACCAACAGTGGAATTGTTATTCCGCTTAGAAGCGTTGTAATGAATACGCCTGACGATGCCAGTGGCTCATTGCCATCATACTCGACTGCGAGCATGGGTGCCATAGCGGCTATGGGCATACCAGCAATTAGTACGATCACCCCAAGTTGAAGTTCATTTGTAAGTATTTGTCTCATAATCAACCACGTTACAACTGGTATGATAATCAACTTTAGTAATGTTACAGGGAAAATACGCCATTCGGAAAAAATTGCTTTCATAGGCATATACGCGAGTATAGAGCCTGTAACGATCATAGCGACAGGAGTGGTCATACTTCCGGCAATTCGTACCGTTTCTGTAATGATCATATGAGGTGTTATTCCGATTAATGCTATTGGAACGGCGATTATTGCTGTAATAAATGCTGGGTTAAGCAATATTTTTGCATCGAACTTTCCACTTTTGCCGGAAATCATTACTATACCCAGCGAGAAAACAATTATGTTCCATACAAAAATGAACAAGGAGGCATAAAATGCAGCGGTAATGTCGAATATAGCTATTGCAACGGGGATACCCATAAATGCACTATTGCTAAAAACAGACATAAATACGAGAAGGCCTCGATTTGATTTTTTTCCTCCCATTAATCGCACAATGGGTACAGAGACAATAAATGCAATCAAAATTGTAACAAATGACATAAGTAAGAAGAAAAATGTTTCGCCAATTGTGATACTCATATCATTGTCAAATACGGAGTTAAGAATCGTGCCGGGCAGAGCAATACAAAGTATAAGCTTCGTGAGAGTTTTATTTGAATCTGGATTCAATATTTTAGTTTTACCCAGTGCGAAGCCAACTGCCATCAATATGAATAGCACTACCATTTGATTTATAATTACACTCATGTACATGCTTATTTTATCCTATCTTGGTAGAAGGGTTAGGTATTTCACCCCTAACCCCTAACCCCTAAACCCTAGCCCCTTAATTGCACCCATAGTCTGTCGTACAGCTCAAGGATATGGGGAGGGAGATGTAGGAAAACTTCTGTTTTTGCATAATCCTCATCACCGACAAATACGACTTCTCGCTCCATCGGGCTGAGTTCTGCGGCAAATATCGCTGCAGCCTCGTAATTTGCAGATGCATAGTAAGACCAACTCATATTCATAAGAGCAATATCTGTACGGGACATGAAGTTTATAAACTTCTCGGCAGCGGTTCTGTTTTCAGCGCCTCTGGGGATAACCATAGCATCAACAAAGAAGTTTGTGCCTTCGACAGGGCGCACAAATCTTAAATCAGGATTATTTCCATGCATTGTCAAAAAGTCCGGTGCATAGTATGGACCAATCCAAGCTTCACCTGATTCAAGCTTATCAAATATTTGATCCATGACATATGCTTGAAGAATGCCTCTTTGTTCTACAAGTAATTCAAATGCTCGGTAAATCTCATCTTCATTGGTGGTATTTATATCATATCCAAGATATTTTAACGCGATAGCAAAAGCATCACGAGGATTATCGAACATCAAGATTTGACCGGCAAATCTTTCATCAAATAACGCGCTCCAACTGGTTATTTCGTATGGAATCATAGCTGAATTGTATATAAGTCCAACTGTGCCAACCTTGTATGCTACAGAGAATCTATTGTCTGGGTCAAAATCAAGACCACGGAACCTTGGGTCGATGAGCGCATAATTTGGAATATTGTCAAAATTCAATTCATAGAGCATGTCTTCATCTATCATACGAGCAATCATATAGTCAGACGGTATAATTACATCAGCTCTCATTCCGCCCAAGTTGAGTGCGGAATACAATGTTTCATTATTAACAAATTCTTGATAATTTACACGTATGCCATATTCTTCTTCAAAAATTCTAAGCACATCTCTGTCGATAAAGTAGCCCCAATTATGGACAAAGATAGTGTCCTCTGGTTCTCCTGAACTGTCTGCGCAACCTGCGAGTAAGGCTAATAGGATTGTGCATAGTAGCACTGCTGATAAAATCTTTTTTTTCATTTTTATGACCATTCCTTTCACTTGGTACAAAACGACCATGAATTATATATGGTCATCTCGTGCATTAATTTGTGGTTTTCCGAAGGAAGAGCAAATTGGCACATGCTTACGTAAGTTTGAATTTATTCAAACTGCTCTCCTCTCGATATTTGGATTATTTATTTAACGCCGCTTGACGCTTTTTTTGTTTTTCTTCCTGTCGTGCACCTCTAATATTAATAATTATAAGTAATACTAGCACAGACAAGAATAAGATGGTTGAAAGTGCATTTATTTCTGGGCTGACGCGTCTGCGAGTCATAGAGAATATTTGCATTGGCAGTGTCATAATATTGCCGCCAGCTGTGAAATAACTTATAACAAAGTCATCAATTGAAAGTGTAAATGCAATTATTAACCCATTTACAATTCCGGGTCTTATCTCTGGAACAATGACTTTCCAAAATGCTTTCATCCATGTGCAACCAAGATCACATGCCGCATCAACAAGATTATTATCAAGCTGTCGTAATTTTGGTGTGATTGAGAGCACGACATATGGAATGTTGAATATAATGTGTGCAAGAAGGAGGGTGCCGAACCCCAATCTGAATCGTAAAACGCTACCAAGTGTGATAAACAGCAGGCTTAAGGATACAGCAGTTGCAATATCTGCATTCATCATTGGGATGTTGTTAATATGTGTTAATGGAGTGCGCCATTTACTACGCATATTGTGAAAGCCTATTGCGGCAAATGTGCCAATGATTGTGGCAACTACTGCAGATATGAGGGCTACAATCAGAGAGGTATACAGAGCATCCATTATAGAGCTGTTTGCAAATAATGATCGATACCAATCAAGTGTGAACCCCGTCCATACAGTACGGCTTCTGGTGCTGTTGAATGAAAAAATGATTAATATAGCGATAGGTGCATACAGGAATAGCAGTATAAGTGCAGTATATGAACGACCTAATATGCCGGGTTTTTTATTCATGCCGTCACCACCTTTTCTTCACCACCAAAGCGATTTACAAGATACATAAAGATGATTACAACAAACATCATTACGAGAGCAATGGCAGAGCCGAGTTGTGGATTATATGCCGTACCCAAGAAGTGCATTTCAATAAGGTCACCGAGCATCATAACCATGCCACCACCCAGAAGCTGAGTGATTACAAATGTGGAAACTGCCGGAACAAAAACCATCATTACGCCTGACAAAACACCGGGTAAACTAACAGGGAATACTACTTTGCGGAAAACAGTAACATTATTTGCACCCAAATCTTGTGCGGCTTCGTATAAACTTTGATCGATCTTCACAATAACTGAATATATCGGTAAAATCATGAATGGGAGAAAGTTGTAAACCATACCAATCACGACTGCAGTTGGTGTGTTAATTATATTAAGTGTTGGGAGTCCGACAAATGAAAGAAAACGATTTAATAAACCTGTGTTTTCAAGTATTGACATCCATGCATATGTACGAAGCAGGAAGTTCATCCACATTGGTAAAATGATAAGCATAAGCATAAGTTTCTGTAATCTCGGACCTTCTCGAGATAATATATATGCAATTGGATAGCCAATTAATATGCAGATTGCTGTGGCTACAAATGCTAACCAAAATGAGCGAATGAATATATTTGTAAACCTTCCCATTGCTGCAAAGTTTTGAAGCGTCGGATAGCCGTCAGGTGTAGTGAACGCAAACACAATGACGAAAATAATAGGTGCAACAACGAAAATCGCCATCCAAACAACATATGGAATTGCAAAATATTTTGGCTTCATAGTCACACCTCCTTTTAATGGCTTAACTCCGTTTTTAACGGCTTCCTGTAGGGACGAACTGCGTTCGTCCACAATTCACACAAATGTAGGCGAGCGGACGCAGTTCGTCCCTACAAAAGCATAGCTGATTACTCTCTTGCACCTTCGGCATCCTCAATTTCAACTTCGTAATCGACATCACTGATTTCGTCGTATTCAGCACTGTATGAACTATAGTCACCGTACATGCCGGAAAATTGACTCTTGCTCATAATGTGAATTCCATCAGGGTCAATTTTTATACCTAGTGTCGTCCCTATTGGACTTAAATCGGTTGTTTGGATAAGCCACTTAAAACCATTAAAATCAACAATAATATCGTACATTAGTCCACGGAAAGTGACACTTATAACTTTGCCCGTAAGTTGTCCCTTTTCGGGAGAGACTATATCGATATCTTCCGGGCGGATAACAACATCAACAGGTTCTGATGGCTTAAAGCCTTTATCAAGGCATTTGAACTTACGTCCAAATATCTCCACAAGACCGTCGTCGAGCATTATTCCATCAACAATATTACTCTCGCCAATGAAGTCTGCTACGAATGCATTTTCAGGTTCATTATAGATATCCTCAGGTGTGCCGATTTGCTGTATGACACCGTTTTCCATAACAACAACTGTATCAGACATCGCAAGAGCTTCTTCTTGGTCATGGGTAACATAGATAAATGTTATTCCTGTGGCTTGCTGCATTTGCTTGAGTTCATTTTGCATATCTTTACGCAAACGCATATCAAGGGCTCCGAGTGGCTCATCCAATAAAAGAACCTTGGGGCGATTAACGAGGGCACGTGCTATTGCTACACGTTGCTGTTGACCACCGGAAAGCGAAGAAACATCACGCTTCTCAAAACCCTTAAGGCTGACGACTTCAAGCATTTCCATTACTCGAGATGCTATCTCGTCTTTACTAAGTTTTTTTCCTCCGGGACGTGCGAGACGTAAACCAAAGGCAATGTTCTCAAATACATTCAAATGGGTAAACAGAGCATACTTTTGGAAAACGGTATTAACGGCACGTTTATGAGGGGGAACGTCATTAATCCTCACACCATCGAAAAGCACGTCTCCGGAAGCAGGCTTCAGGAAACCACCAATTATCCGAAGAGTTGTAGTTTTACCACAACCACTCGGTCCCAATAATGTGAGGAATTCTTTATCATTTATGCACAGATCTATGTTGTCTAAAACAACGTCTCCGTCAAACGCCATCGAACACTTCGACAAGCGAATCAACTCTTTGGCCACTTATCCTCCTCCTTCACTCCCGGATACGCATCAATCATAAAAATGAGCGTGAGAATCAATATACAGTTTTGTTAACGGAATGTCAATGGTTTGTCGAGTATTTTTCTCAACAACTACAGAAATATTTTTCTTATAATAAAAGTAATGTCCGCAAATGCTGTTTTAGTTACAACAGTTGCGGACATATATACAATAATATACATTCAACTTGGAAAATATTTCTCTCGAAAGGGTACATTGAGTATTTTGAATGTTTGCCCATTCAAATATTCGAGCATACCTGCGTTTTCTTTGAATGTGAATGTTAGTTTATATGAGCAGAGCACCTGCTTGGATTCGTTATATTGCTTGTTAAGTTGACCGTTACCATATTTACCATCCCCTAGAATTGGGTGATCAATACTTGCAAGCTGAGCGCGTATTTGATGTGTGCGACCTGTTATTAGATTGCATTCCAGGAGTGATAACTTGCCTGTTGTGGCAACTGTAGTATATTCCATGATTGCCGATTTGGAGCCACGTTGGCTGCTTTGTGTTACATAAACACGACCTTTTTTCGTGTCCTTGAAAATGTATCCTTCAAGTCGGTTTGTCGGGGGTTTTGGTTTGCCAAGAACGACAGCAAGATAATATCTTTCAATCTCGTGAAGCCTTATCTTCTCGTTGATAATCCTAAGCGACTCTGCGTTCTTTGCTGCGATGACAATTCCGGAAGTATTGCGGTCAATGCGGTTGCAAAGCGCCGGAGTGAATGAGTTTTCTTCTTGTGGTCGCCACTGACCACTTTGATATAGATAAGCCTGTACTTTTACTATAACGGAGGCGTAGTCAACATTACTATCACTATGACAGAGAATTCCGGCGGGTTTATTGACTAAAATAATGTTATCATCTTCATATACGATATCGAGGTTATGATTTCTGACATGAAGATATGCATCACTTTCGCCGGAAACACCGAAGAACTCGTCATTTACATACATCTGTACGATATCGTCGAGCAGTAATTTATAATCGCGCTTTGCACTTCTGCCGTTAACTTTAATTCGTTTGATTCGTATATATTTTTGTACTAAAGAAGTCGGCAACAATGGCACTACTTTTGCAGTAAACCTATCAAGCCGTTGACCGGCATCATTTTTTCCAATTGTAAATTCTTTCATAAATGGGTACCTCTATTCCGCCTTCATTTCTAACATTTAAGAATAGGCAACAATCATTACCGAAAACGGCAGACATTTGCTCGTTATATTCATCTTTAAGGTCATTGGGCACAAATGCAAGAATCGTTCCTGCAAACCCACCACCATGCACACGCCATGCACCTTTACCTGTGAGGAGTTTCTCAGAGAGTGCAAGTGCTAGTGTCAATTCTTGATTATGTGGATTTGATGAACTAAATACGTTTTGAAGATATGCAAGTGATGAGCGACCGGACTCATTGACAAGGTCAAGAAATTTTTGTATGTCGCCACGCTCCAGTGCTTCAGCTTGTTTCAAAACACGCTCATGATCAGCAAAAAAGTGAATTGCACGCAAGATTGCCCGCTTACTCAAGCTCTTCATGTTTCCAATTTCGTTATAAAAAGTGTCTGAAGAAACCTCACGCAAGTATTCTTTGCCAAAATGGTTAGCAACAGTTTTCATTTCTTCCGGTATTGCAGCATACTCAGCCGTTAAATCTGCATGGTCATCACCGGTTGCAACAACGCAAAGTGCATATCCGGACAAATCAGCTCTAATAGGTTTTACAACGGTATTTTGGGGGTCTTTAAAATCAATCATACTTAAGCCACCAAAACTGGAAGCCGCTTGATCCATCAGACCGCAAGGCTTACCGAAATACTTATTTTCAGCATATTGTCCTGCAATTGCTATATCTAATGGCGAAACATCTGCGCCGAAAAGTCCTTTAAAGACATTGCCTAGAAGCACTTCAAATGCAGCAGAGCTGGATAAGCCGGAACCAGCTGGAATTGTAGATGAGATTTCTGCATCAAATCCGCCGACTTTGTACCCGTGTTCAGCAAACCACGCAGCAACACCGCGAACCAGGGAAGCGGAGGTTTCTTTTTCTTCATATTTTATACTTAGACTGCTCAAATCCACACTCATTGAGCCATATTGTTTGTTTGTAATATTAACGATATTTGTGCCATTTGGAACAGCTTTACAAGTAGCTTCTAAATTTATTGCTGCGGCAAGTACACGACCATGCTGATGGTCGGTGTGGTTACCACCAATTTCAACTCGCCCGGGTGCAGAGAATAAACGCTCATTCATATTATATCATTCCTTTCGCAATACTAAGGTATATTTTCGCATGTTACTATTACTTTGTAAAGAAATAATTATATAAAATAAACAGAAAAACATCTTGCATTTACCCATTGTCTATGTTAAAATTATCGCCGTACGTAGTAATTGAAAGAGGTGAATAGCAATGAAAGAAGGAATACACCCAAACTATCAGCAGACTACAATAAAGTGTGCATGCGGTGAGATTATTGAAACAGGGAGCACTAGCAAAGATATCAGAGTAGAGATATGCTCAAAGTGCCATCCTTTTTATACAGGCAAGCAAAAGCTGGTAGATACCAGTGGACGCGTTGATAAGTTCAACAGAAAGTTTGGTCTGGATCAAAATCAGTAATCAATAGTTATTGTGATTTTTAGACGTAATAAATCACTGGCCCGTGCAGATAATGCGCGGGCTTTTACTATAGTGATTTTGTCCGCGTCAGAAAGGAAAGGACTAAGTATTGATAGAAAAAGTAAAGAAGCCTATTGAACCTGAAAGAGCTGTTCTTGCAGGGCTATCTGCAGACAGTATGAATATACATGACCGTTCAACTGAGGAAAGTATGGACGAGCTAGAAGCACTTCTGGAAACAGCCGGTGGAATGTGTATTGGACGTGTTTTGCAAAACCGTCCAAAGCCTGAGCCAAGAACATTCATTGGTGAAGGCAAAGTAACTGAATTAAAAGAACTTGCAAAGGCGAATGAATGTACCGTGGCTGTGTTCGATAATGAACTGTCACCATCACAGATGAGGGCACTCACAGAAGATCTAGGATTGCGTGTTATTGACCGTTCATCATTGATTTTGGATATATTCGCCGGACGTGCGCGTACACGTGAGGGCAGACTCCAAGTGGAACTGGCTCAATATAATTATTTGTTGCCGAGACTTACAGGTATGTGGAAGCATCTTGTCAGCCAGACAGGAACAAGCGCACCAATAGGTACGAGAGGTCCCGGTGAAACTCAACTTGAATCAGATCGTCGACATATTCGACGCAAGATTGATAAATTAAGAGAAGAACTCCGTGAGGTCATACGCACACGCGATACGCAAAGACGTTTGAGAGAAAAAAACAACATTCCGGTAGTTGCATTGGTTGGATATACAAATGCAGGGAAATCCACCCTTCTAAATACATTAACCGGAGCTGGTATACAGGCGGAAAACAGGCTTTTTGACACACTTGATACAACGACAAGACGTCTTGTTGTCAATGAGGTGCAAGATGTATTAATTTCTGATACTGTAGGATTTATTCGTAAGCTGCCTCATCATCTAGTAGATGCATTTAAGGCAACTCTTGAAGAATTAAAATATGCAGATATTATTGTGCATGTAATTGATGCATCCAGCAGTGAGTGGATGGAGCAAGTGTACGTAGTTGATGAAATGATTGCAGCGTTAGGCGCGAATGATACACCAAGATTAGAAGCTTACAACAAATGTGATGTCCTCACTTCGGATGTTAGACCACGAGGGGATAGCATAGTTGAAATTTCGGCGAAAACGGGTGAAGGAATAGATACACTTTTACAAAAAATAGAAGAGAGCCTTTCTTCAACAAAAAAGAATGTGACTCTCAGACTGCCATATGATAAAGCGGGCATGGTAGAAATTGTACACAGAGAAGGTGTAGTAAAGGATACAAGGTATCTGGATGAATACATAGAGCTAGACGCCATAGTAAATCAAAGCGTATACGGAAAAGTCAAAGCATGGGAACTAGCCCCTAACCCCTAAAAAACACATCCTGGAGCTATGCTCTAGGATGTGTTTTTTGATAAACATCTTTTAATTGCTGACTTATAACTCTTACATATGCTCGTGTTGATGTAATATCGGAGTGACCGAGCATTTGTTGTAGAGATTGCAGGTCAGCACCATTTTCTAATAAATGAGCGGCAAATGAATGACGAAGTACTTTTGGTGTGATATCTTCGCTTATGCTTGCCTTTTCTAAATAGCTCTTCATTACTTTCCAAAAACCTTGACGAGACATTCTGCCTCCTCCCACGTTGACGAACAATGAAATTTCACCATTTTTTGTCATCATTGGACGCGAAAAGGACAGATAGTGATTAATTGCTCTAACTGCACTATCATAGATTGGTATGGTTCTTTCTTTGCCCGTGCGGCATATGATGAACCCTATTGATAAGTTTACATCATCAAGATTTAATGAAATTAATTCACTTACGCGGATTCCTGTTGCATAGAGCACTTCAAACATTGCCTTGTCGCGACATCCTTTATGTGTATTAACATCAGGCTGATCCAATAAACGTTCAATCTCTTTGCTTGAAAGTATACTAGGTGCCTTTCTTGGATTATGTATTGCTGGTGTTCCGAGAGCAGGATTTGGTCCTTCAAGCCCGGCATCGATCATGTGACTGAAGAATGATCTCAATGATGCGACACATCTCGACACGGTTGCTGCAGAGCGACCGCTATCTTGCAATTTAGACAAGTAATTTTTAACATCATCTGGTGTTACATGCTTAAAATCGCCGTTTTCACCATTCCACTGATGTTCTGCGAATTGCTTTATATCACGAATATATGAAGAAACCGTGTTAGCAGATGCACGGCGTTCATTCGTTAAATATTCACGATAATGGTCAATATATGATGTGTCAAACAACGGCTTATTTCCTCCGAGTTAAAAAAGAGAAGTAGGAGTAGTCTAACCCAGTGGCAGTAAATAATCAACATAATATTTCGTTGTTTTACAATTTTGTGAACTTATCCAAAGAATGTAGCAATCTTAAACAATAATGTTGGGAAATGCGCGGTGAAATCTATATGCAGAGGCAGCAAGTTATTTCACAGGAGTATTATCTCATTTGGCGTTATAAACTAGCGAGTAGTAACCATACGGAAAATCACGAAAAATGACGAAAACTTACGAAAACGAGAGTATGTGCAGCATAGTAGACAGTAGTCATATCCGATAGGTCAGGAAAGGTCAAAGAGCCTGTTGTGATTAGTTTGGAAATAGGGTACAATAGTCAAAGGTCAAAGATAGTCAAAGTCAAAACGATTACCCTTATTCATGATTATTTTGTGACAAAATACAGCAAAGGAATGGTCATATATATGGGAATGAGTGATATAATTGCGGGATTCATTAATGAAATGTTGAAGGATGAAAACGGAATTGCCGAGTTGCAGCGTGCAGAGCTTGCATCAAGATTTAATTGCGTTCCGAGTCAGATAAATTATGTTATATCAACTCGCTTTTCACCGGAGCATGGGTATATCGTGGAAAGCAGACGCGGCGGCGGCGGATATATCAGAATACGGCGTATTGCAATGGATTATGAAATGCTTGTAATGCATACTGTCAATGCAATTGGTGATAGTGTGGATATAAATACTGCAGAGGCATTAGTTGCAAATCTGCAAAGAAATAATGCTATTAATGGTAATGAAGCTAGACTCATAATGTCAGCAATTGGTAACAATGCACTCAGACCTGTAAATCCTTTCGACCGAGACTGTCTCAGAGCGAGTATATTAAAACAAATGTTAATGCATTCAGGTGCTAAGTAAAATGGACGTAGAAAAAATTCTTGGAGGTAATTAAAAATGAAATGTCAAAAATGTGGAAATAACGAGGTTAACTTCTCATATTCATCAAATATTAATGGGAACGTTAGCGAGACGAACTTATGCTCAAAATGTGCAACTGAATCAGGTTATGATATAGAAAAATTATTCAACAATGAGCACAATGTAGCAGTAGGGGAGATGTTTGAAAAAATGTTTGCCATTCCAAAAAGTAATAACGGTCTAATGTCTATGGCAATTCCGATGATTCCCACAAGTGCGGTATTCCCATTCGTGGTAAGACCAACAAGCGGTATGATTGAAGAGAGAAACTCAAATTCTTGTGGTTGTGGACAACACACAACACATAATCAAAATGCTGATGTAGATGAGGATATGAAAATGCGACGTGAGCTAAACGCACAAATGCGTGAAGCCATTGCAAATGAAGAGTTCGAGAAAGCGGCAGTGCTTCGTGACAAAATCAAAATGTTGGGAACTCAAGAAACTGGAGGGTCACAAAAATGCGATACGGAGAAAAATTCACAGGATTCAGCGAACGCTCAATAGTTGTATTTGAGCAAGCACAAGATATAGCAACCACTTTGCAGCATAATGTTGTAGGAAGTGAGCACTTACTCTATGGCTTACTAAATGATGACGGTGGTGTCGCAGCTCGGATACTGAGTAATGCCGGGTTACAATCTGACCTTGTGTTTGACTTGATTGTCAAGTACATCGGTCGAGGCGAAAGCACAGAAGAAAGGCCGAAAGGCTATTCGCCTAGTGCGAGACATATTGCGAACACGGCTTTTATGGAAGCCAATAAACGCGGGCATAGTAATGCAGAACCGGAACATATATTGCTAAGTTTACTACGCGAACATGATAGCGCGGCAGCGAAGATATTGTTTAAGACCGGATTAGATATCAACAAGTTATTCACAGACTTGATAAATGAAATCGGAAGCAATGTATTCCGCGCGGCACCTGTTGCAGCTCATAGAGGTGGGGCAGAGAGGGTCAAAGACGCAGATACGAAAATACTTGACCAATTTAGTAAAGATTTAACGAAAGCTGCAGTCAACGGTGATTTGGATCCTGTCATAGGTAGAAAAACAGAAATTCAGCGTGTTATACAGATTCTTTCACGTAGAACTAAAAATAACCCTGTTCTCATTGGAGAACCGGGCGTTGGTAAGACAGCAATAGCAGAAGGTCTGGCACTTTCCATAGTTGCAGGCGAAGCTCCCGAGAATTTGCTAGGTAAGCGAGTAGTCACGCTGGATTTGAGTGGAATGCTGGCAGGTACAAAGTATCGTGGAGACTTCGAAGAACGTATAAAAACTGCCATTGATGAAGTTCAAAAAGCTGGAGATATTATACTCTTTATAGACGAAATGCACACAATTATCGGAGCAGGTGCAGCCGAAGGTGCAATGGATGCAGCAAACATTATTAAACCTCTCCTTGGTCGAGGCGAAATGCAAATCATAGGCGCAACGACGCTTAATGAGTATAGAAAGCATGTGGAAAAAGACACTGCCCTTGAACGTCGATTCCAGCCGGTAACAGTTGGTGAGCCAACACAGGAAGAATCAGTGCGCATACTCAAAGGTCTGCGTGAAAAATATGAAGAACATCACAATCTCAAAATTACTGATGAAGCTATTGAAGCTGCGGTAAGTTTGTCAGCAAGATATATTAATGACAGATTTCTACCAGACAAAGCAATTGACTTAGTTGATGAAGCTTCATCTAAGGTCAGATTAGAAAAACTAAAATTACCTGAAAATCTCAAAGAACTTGAACTTCAAAAAGATGAGCTTGTGAAAGAAAAAGAAGCAGCGATAACAAACCAAGATTTTGAATCTGCAGCAATGATCAGAGACAAAGAAAAGGATGTTGACGAGAAAATTGAAGCTGCACGTAAAAATTGGGAAATTGCAAAAAGCGGAAACACTAAAAGTGTTGATGTAGAAGATATAGCAATGATTGTATCCGGATGGACGGGAATCCCTGTGACGAGCATAACGCAGGATGAAAGTGAACGATTACTAAAAATGGAGGATTCACTACATAAGCGTGTCGTTGGACAAGACCCGGCTGTCAAAGCAATTGCCAGAGCATTACGGCGTGGCAGAGTCGGGTTAAAAGATCCGAAACGTCCAATAGGTTCTTTCCTTTTCCTTGGTCCGACAGGTGTAGGTAAAACTGAACTCTGCAAAGCACTTGCTGAAGCAATGTTTGGTGATGAGAACGCGATGTTACGCATCGACATGTCAGAATACATGGACAAGCATACGACATCAAAAATGATTGGTTCACCGCCCGGCTATGTAGGATATGATGAAGGTGGAAACTTAACAGAAAAAGTTCGTCGTAAGCCATACTCAGTTTTGCTTTTTGATGAAATTGAGAAAGCACATGAAGATGTATTCAATATAATGCTCCAAATTTTAGAAGATGGAATACTTACTGATTCTCAAGGTCAGACGGTTGATTTTAAGAACACTGTTATTGTTATGACATCAAACGCAGGAGCAAGAAATATTACGGAGAACCGTTCAAAACTTGGATTTTCTGCAAATGAAGCAGAGGGTGATAATACAGATGGTGATGAATACGAAAGAATACATGACTCTGTGATGGAAGAAGTGAAGCGCGTATTCAAACCGGAATTTTTAAATAGAATCGATGAAACTATTGTATTCCACAAGCTCAGTAAAGAGAACATAAAAGAAATTTGTGTTAAAATGCTCGAAACGGTTAATGCACGTATGAAAGCCATCGGCATTACAATGAATGCTGATGACTTAGTAGTAGATATGCTGTCAGAACAAGGTTATGATCCGGTATATGGCGCAAGACCCCTAAGGCGTGTTATACAAAATACTGTTGAGGATACCGTAGCTGAAATGTTGCTGGAAGGCAAAATAAGAGATGGCGATGATATCACAGTAACTGCCAAAGACGGCAAAATTGAAGTAGCGGCATAGTATAATACTAATCCCTAACAGAAACCATTGAATCTTTGCGAGCTATTTACCGTCATTCATCGTTGAAAATCCTTGAAAGGCCACAGGCATTACTTCGGATTTTCGCCTTGAATGACGAAAAATAATCTCACAAATAT
>Ga0123355_10003989_pt1 | contig 21369 bp, 16 predicted proteins | sample TergutEmb28metaG_3_FD_89872 | JGI IMG/M metagenome (GOLD analysis project Ga0123355, IMG submission 89872) | Embiratermes neotenicus P1 segment gut microbial communities from Petit-Saut dam, French Guiana - Emb289 P1 | ecosystem: Host-associated > Arthropoda: Insects > Digestive system > Gut ...
CGTGCACATGTCGTGGGGCCACGACGAGTACATTTACCACGTGGTCAAAGACTATCTGCCCGAGGAAGCGCACTACATGTTGCGCTACCACTCGTTCTATCCTGCGCATCGCCACGCAGCTTATAAGCACCTGATGTCAAAGCACGACGACAAGATGTTTGAGTGGGTGCGGAAATTCAATCCGTACGACCTGTACTCCAAGGGCGCGGCCCGCCCCAATGTGGCCGCATTGCAGCCGTATTACGAGGATCTGTTCGCCGAGTTCTTTCCGGCGCAACTGGCATGGTAGGGATTGGTGCACCTCGCCCTTGCTCCTAGCGGGGTGCCACGCTCAGAGCACTCGACCCGTGCTTACCACATAGCCACCGAGCCCCGGGGCGTACCCGTTTGCGGTTCCGACCATTTGCCTTCCTCCAACACTCCGGCCTTCAACCATTTTCGGATCAGCCGCAGGATGCGAGGGTCGGCGACGCGATGCTCCATGAACTTGATCATCCCTCTTTTGTCGAGGTTGCCGCCGATTTAACTCGTAACAAAGGGTTACAAGTGTAATCGCCTCTAGGCTCTCCGCAGGGAAGCCCTCATCCAGTGCGAAAAGAGCTGGCTCGCAGCGGACGTCCCTCCTCGTGGCGCCTTTGTGCGATTCGGGCCCAAGTCATAGGAAAGGGTTAGGCAACGCTATGCCGGACAGCTGTCGCCCAAGAGTCGCCTTCTACGTTCCTTTTCGCGTCGTTATCCGCCAAGTACGAGTATTCGGGGAGAATCTCTTTCAGCTTGGCGCGAAGGATGTCAGGACCATACAGGAACAGCGCAGCTTCGAGTTCTTCCAACTCTTTGAGGAGAGGCTCCCAATCGCGCCGCGGCCCACGTACCCTCTTGATCTTGGGGAATAAGGTATCTTCGATATTCTCGTCCCTATAGAAAAGCTCCTCAACCAGCTTTTCACCTTGCCGCAGGCCGGTAAAGTGTATGGCAACCTCGGGTTCACTCTTGCCCGACAGCTTGATCAGAGTCCGCACCAGGTCCAGGACCAACATAGGCTGCCCCATATCGAGGACGAGAGTTTCTCCCTTTTCACCTATCACCGATGCCTGTAGAACCAGTGACACCGCTTCCCGGATAGTCATAAAAAAGCGCTTGATCTCGGGATGCGTGACAGTCAACGGCTGGTTATTTCGCAATTGTTGCCGGAGCACTGGAATCACGCTACCACTCGACCCCAGAACGTTGCCGAAGCGAACTGACAAGCATCGCATGCCATTGGTAGGCCGATGCGCAATAATCAGTTCGCCGATGCGCTTGGTGGCTCCCATCACGTTGGAGGGATTTACCGCCTTGTCGGATGACACGAGCACAAACCCGTAGCACCCCTGTTCGCTCGCCATCTCCAAAAGATTCATCAAAGCGAAAATGTTGTTTTTCACAGCTGCGGCGATGTTCTCTTCCATCAAGGGAACATGCTTGTAGGCAGCGGCGTGGAAGATGATGTCGGGCTTATCCGCCTGGAAGATGCTTTCCATCCGCTTGCGGTCTCCAACGTCGGCGACGTGGCATTTCAGATTGGATCCCCTGACGTGCTGCGAAAGTTGGCGATCCAGAAAGAACATTCCGGTTTCGCTCTGATCGACGCATAGCAGACTGCGCGGGTGGTGTTCGAGGATCTGACGGCAAAGCTCGGAACCGATGGATCCAGCGGCGCCTGTAACCATTACTGAGCGTGCGTAGATCGCACTTTGCACTGATCTTAGATCAATGGCCACAGGATCTCTTCCTAACAAGTCATCCACATCAACGTCACGAAAATCGCTGATGCTGACTTTTTGCGCGATGACATCGCGAAGGGCCGGCACCGTTCGAAATCGCACCGAGGCTTGCTTGCACACTTCCACGAAGCGCTGCATTTGTTTGGATGACGCGGACGGCACAGCGATCAGTACTTCATCGACAGGATAGGTGCTCACCAGTTGGGGAAGCTGATCAACAGTCCCTAGAACAGGAAGTTCTTCAATCTTGAGTCCGACCTTTGAGCGATCGTCATCGACGTATCCGAGAAGAGCGTATTCGCTGCCCGGCCGACCGATCTCCCGAACCACGGTTTGCGCTCCTGCGCCCGCCCCGATGAGAAGCACCTTCTTCGATGCCGTCAGGTCCTGCCGGACCGATTCTGCCAAGACTCGAGACAAGATTCGCACGCCGATTAGCATTCCGGCGGTCAGCAGCGGCTCAAGCACGAAGATCTGCCGTGGAAAAGGCATACGGATCGCATATCGAATCACCAGGTAGAAAAGCACCGAGCCGGAGAACACGCACCTGGCGACGTCGACGGCGTCGGTAAGTCCCGTGTAACGCCACCAGCCGTGCAACAAGCCGAAGCGGGCAATTGCGATCATTCGAAGTACCACGAGGACCGCCGCTCCGGCCAGCAGCGTCCTTCGCGCGGGCAGCGTGAAATTAAACGTCAGAAACCAGGCCAGAATGAGCGACACGAAGATCATCACGGCCTGGAACGCACCCACGAACCAGGAGTTATTGCGTAGCAGCGTTTGGGCGAGGCGAATGATTTTCATCGAATGGGAGAAAGTGAGGTCTGGATTACTCGAGCACTCGGAACACAGTTCGAAGCAAAATTGTTAAATCCGACAAAAACGTGCGCCCCTGCTGGTAATCAAGTGACAGAGCGAGCTTAGCGGGTAGAACTTCGCTTACATATTGTTGTTCCAGCCCATCTGCGGAAAGAATCTGATCTTCGTGTCTGTAGGCCAGGCTTGCTGGATCGGTAACGCCGGGACGATCTTGCAAGATGATGGCGTATTGCGGCCGGAACATTTGTACGAATCGTTCAACTTCGGGGCGGGCCCCCACGAGCTGCATGTCGCCCTTCAGCACGTTGAGCAGTTGTGGAAGTTCGTCGAGTTTGTACCGACGCAGCACTCCCCCGAGGCGAGTGAGGCGCGAGTCCGCGGGGGCCGTCAGCAAGCCATGATGGTCAGCGCCTCGAATCATAGTGCGGAATTTGTACAGGCGAAAGAGCCGGAAATTCCTGCCGACTCTATGTTGCGAATAAAAGACAGGGCCGCCATCGTCAAGCTTGACCGCAAGAGCTATCAAACCAACGAGCGGAGAACAAGCGATCAGGCCGAGCAGCGAACACAGGAAATCGAAGACGCGGGTGACAGCGCCTGTCCGATAGGCAGCACGCTGTTCTCTAGTGAACTCCGAACTCTTAGACACTGACGACATCAGCGGGACCCACTACAGTCACAGGTTTGTGGTGGTCGAGAATGCCGTTTACGGCAGAGATTACATCGTCTACGTCCTGATCGGTCATTCGGGCCGAGAGCGGCAAGGAGACCATGTGTTGATATGCTCCCAGCGCCACCGGGAAGTCTTCGGGTGCATAGCGATATTTCTCGCGATAGTACCGAAGCAAATGAACCGGAATGAAGTGGACAGAACAGCCGATACGGCGTGATTGCATCGCGTCGAGGAACTGATCGCGAGTGATTCCAGTGCGATCTGGTTTCAATCGCAGCACGTAAAGGTGCCAGGCGTGTTGAACCTCGCTGCGCTGGGCAGGCAATTGCAATTCCTCGCGGAGGCCGAAGGCGGCATTGTAGCGTTCGACGATAGCGGAGCGCCTGGCATGAAACTGCAGGAGCTTTTTCAGTTGATGCAACCCGAGCGCCGCCTGAATGTCTGTCATGTTGTACTTGTAACCGGGACAGACAACGTCATAAGCCCATGATCCATTGGCGCTGTAACGCTTCCAGGCATCGCGACTCATACCGTGCAGACTCCAGCGCCGGGCGCGCTCCAGCAATCCGTTGTGACCCGTGAGCATTCCGCCCTCAGCGGTGGTCAGGTTTTTCGTAGCATAAAACGAGAAGCAGGTGAGTACCGCAACGCTATCGGTCGCGGAGAGCGATCCAATCGGACGGCCTTTGTAGAATGCCGGAAGGGAATGAGCGGCATCTTCGATTACTGCCAAGTTGTATTCTGCGGCGATTTTCAGTATGGCGTCCCGGTCGCAGGGGTGACCATACAGGTCTACGGGCATGATCGCCCGGACACGCAGACCGAGATCGCTCTCGGTCTTTTCGATCCTGTCGCGAATTCCCTGCGGGTCGAGATTCAGCGTGTCCGGCTCGACGTCAGAGAGGATCGGCGTTGCTCCCACGTGCTCGATTACATGCACCGCCGAGCAGAACGTCAGTGGAGAGGTAATGACGGCATCGCCCGCGCCGATGCCAAGGGCCAGCAACGCAAGATGCAACGCGGCCGTGCCGGAGTTGACTGCCAGCGCGTCGGGAGCGTGTACGAACTGCGCGAAGTCTTCTTCAAAACGCTTCACTTTCGGCCCGGTCGTAATCCACTCGGAGCGGAGGGTATCGACCACTTCGTTGATTTCGGCTTCTCCAATCAAAGGAGGCGAGAAGGGGAGGAATTTGTCACGCACGAAGAAAGACCTCCGTGAAATGCTGGGAAACAGCGGGCATCAGGGTTTCTTGAGCAGACACATGTGGTGCGTACACAATGGGCGAAAATTCGACACGAGGTAGTAAATGGCCGGCCCGAAGCGGCCGATGGCTCTGCCCAGCGGTGGGGCCAGCGTGATCCGGCGACTCGTCAGTGCGAACTCTGGAAACAGCCGGCGAACCTCGGTCAGACGAATTCCTCGAACATTTGGATTTGCCGGATTGTTGAAGGCAAAGTCGTACCACAGAAGACGGCCGCCGGGTTCGAGAACCCGGTCGATCTCACGAGCAATTTGGAGGCGCATCGTCTGGTCGAGCACCGAAGTGAACAACATGAACTGTGAGACCAAGTCGAAGCTGCAATCCGGGAAGGGAAGCTCCGAAGCGCTGCCACAAAGGATCTGCAGTCCCGGTGACCGAGAGCGCGCCTGATCGACAAATGTTGGAAAGAGATCGATCCCCCATATCTGGGACGGGTTCGCGTTGTATTCGAGGTACTGACGGAGGGTTGCGCCGCGCCCGCAGCCGACGTCGAGAATCCGCAATGACGCAAGCGAGGTCAGGCCTTCGGCCCGTAACATGGCGGCCATCGCGGCCTCTCGTTCGTGCAGCCCGAACAAATGCCCGGGGTTAAGGCGCGAGTAGCGTTCCGAGGAAATCGTGCTCACTCGGTGCCTGTACGCTTCCCGTAGGCGCCGGAGTTCCTGACTCGTGCTACCCCGCGATTCTTTTATTGGGATCGGCATTCGCATCCCGACTGAATTCGACTTAACTCTCGTGATACGTGCTTCAATCAGAGCCCTCGAGTTGCTTGACAGGCTCGGTGGTCGGCGGTCGATGAATGGAGGCAAAAGGCGACGCGGCATTCTTGAATGCCAGCGACACATGGATGCCGCATGTACAACCCGGACATTCCCTGCGGACCATCGCCAGGCACGCGTCACGATAGCGTTTAGAACCAACCAACTCCGTAAGGTCTTCGCGCAGCACGTTGCCGACCGGCTTTAGAACATAGCATCCCGCGAGCACGTCCCCGTTAGAAACTACGAACAGTTCGATAAACCCGAGAACACAAGGTGGTTCTTCCAGAGTCTCCCGGCTGAAATACCTGTAGATATAGTCGAGTTCGTACGCCGGGCGCTTGAGCTTGTCACGTAAGAAGCTAACGATCTGTGTAGTTTCAGCCTGGTTGGGCCACAGGTCGGAAGTGGAAGTGTGGCGCAAGAAATAGGAGCGGTCGTCGAGAATGTTGAATGCGAATCCGGCGCCGGCTTTTCGAGACTCGTCCGCCAACGCTTCCAACTCGCCTGCCGAGCGTCCGTTCAACGTGGCCACCACGAGCACTTGCTTGTTCCTCACAAGCCGGATTCCTTCCATCGCGAGTTTGAAGTAGCCTTTGACTCCTCGAATCAAATCGTTGGAGGCTTCCATGCCGTCAATCGAGACGGCGATTTTGGTGATCGCAGACTCATTGATCTCCCTACTCAGCTTTTTCAAGAGCAGGCCGTTGGTTTGCAACGTGATCCGCTTGAACTTTGACATGTTGGCTTTTTGCATGATCTGAAACAGATCACGGCGAAGCAACGGTTCCCCGCCGGTAAACCGCAAGTAGCGAATCCCGAAATCGCCGAGGCGATTGATGATGTCGACCGCCTTCTCGCTGTCCAGTCCATCCTGCCATCGGGTTTGCCAATAGTTGCAGGTAATGCATTTGGCCTGACAGTTTTCGGTGAGCTTGAGGCTGGCGGATAACGGTCGCACGCGGGCGGGCAGCAGCGTTGGAGAGAACTGGCTGCCCAGCCAAACGCGGGTCAGGTATGGAAAATGAGTCCAGGGGATTGGCATAGGGCAAATGAAATAGCTGGGCGGAGACTTCAGTAGGCCACAATCTTTTGATTGCGAAATGCTTTCACCATGCCCAGCAGAAACCCGACATTGGCCAGGCAGAAGGAAAACGAATATCCGAACACCCAGGCGGGGCGCTGTTTTCGGGTGAGTTGCCAGCCGACGAGTGCAGAGAGGTAGAAGGCCAGCTGAAGCCACAACAGCGGCCGGAGTCGTCCGCTCAGAGCAAGCAGCGAGCTAGACACAAAGATGGTGGCCAGGAGAAACGGTGTCAGCCAGCGGAGAAGTTTGTGCGAAACCAGTCCGAGAGACGTCAGGGGAAACTGTAGCGGATTTAAGACTGCTGGACGTGATAACGTGCCGGTCCAGTTGCGTGCGGTCATACGGACTCGAGCGCGAAGTTCGCCGTCGATGCTGTGCGGCATCGCGTCGAACACATTCGCATCGTGCTCCTGAATCACCCTGTATCCCTGGGCGCGAACATCGAGCGGAATGATGCAATCGTCGCCGCAGTACGGAGGCAATGGCCGAAAGAGTTCTCGCCGCACAAGTAAGGCTTGGCCGCTGCCGGTGGCGAGGATGCCTAAGTCTGACTCCGCTGAGCGCAAAAAGAGCTCATATCGCCAGTAGAACCCTTGACCCTTTTCGACGGCGTCATTCGGGTGACCGAAAAACACGGTTGCCGTGGACAAGCCGACCTGCGGATCAGCCATGTTTTCCACCATGGTTCGCAACACCCCCGGGGGCATGGCGGTGTTGGCATCGGTAAAGAAAAGGAAATCGCCGTGTGCGTGCTGGGCGGCAAGGTTTTGTACTCCGCTTTTGCCCACGCGGATCTCACTGGGAAGCCAGTGGATCCGGGAATCTTGCGTTCGAAATCGGCTTACGATTTCCTCTGTCTTGTCGGTCGAGCTATCCGATGCCACGATGATCTCGAAGCGGTCGTGGGGATAGAGGAGGTCCAGGCAATCTCTCAGCTTTGCGGCAATCTTGTTTTCCTCATTGTGAACCGGGATGATGACGGAGACGAACGGAACGTCCGATCTTTCAAACGGAGGTCGGTTGCGTGAAAACAGTGCAGCCAGCGCAAATACAAACAGTGGATAGCCAACCCACACATAGATGACGGCTCCCAGGGAAAACAGCAGGACCCAATAGACCGTAGTCATCGAATCCGGTCTCCTGCAGGACGGGATTCGATCTTGGGAATAGCCGTGCTTATCCGCTGAAGCGAGGTGCGTAACTCGGGGTAAGAGGTGTTGTATCGAGTTAATGCATATGTGAAACTGCGTTTTTGGTGCAGGAACACGTTTCGGGTGAGCAATCGGCCAGTGGATTGACTCCCCTGATGCCACACTCTTAACCCCGGGTCGTGAATCACGGGCAGTCGCAGTTGGCGGCACATTTCGGCAACTCGAAATTCCTCGGCATAGAGAAAGGCACCGTCATCGATGAAGCCGCCGGCTTCGAAGAACCGGCGGCCGAATATTATCATTGCCCCGCTCGGGGCATAGACCGCGCTCCGATTGCCATTGCCCGCTGCGGTTGTCCGTTCACGAAATCTGTAACGGATCTTGCGGACAAGAGGTGATAGCCACTGCTTGAACCACATCAAGTAATAGTTGCTGAGCCAAAAACGATAACGCCACATGCGAAGCTGGTTGGGCCGGTGACTGATGCTTGGGTTCTCGTCGTATCCGGTGATGCCTGACACGATTGCCGGAGCAATTACTCCTACTGCGTCGGGATTGCGCTCAAGTAATTGCGCCAGAAACGTTGGATCGTCAAACACGATGTCGTTGTTGCATACCAGGACCCAGTCGGGCAAGCTGTGAGCCTCAAGATAACGTCGGAGTGCCCGCCTGGCGGCGCCGAAATACCCCTCGTTCTGCGGCGATGCCAGCAATTCGACGTTCACGAACCCGTCGCTTGCAGAAAGCAGGCTGGAGACCGAATCGTCATTGGAATTGTTGTCAACGATCAGGAAGTGGCATCGCGGGAAACTATCCAGCTTTGCTGCGCTGCTCAGAAATCGTCGAGTACACTCATCCTGTCGAAAGTTGACAGTGATGATGAGCGCCTGACTTGTTTCTCTCACGGGTAGCGGTCTCTAAGTGATGGAATCACGCGGACGATGACCCTACTCTAAGAAGCGCTGACTTCCGATAGCTGGCTGTCTGCCGGGGAATTCAGTGAACCCAACCTAAAGCTCAGCGCCATCGCGCACGCTATCAGCGCGCCCGTGGGATGGTCGATTATGGTCGGTTGCGTGATCGAGAGGAACAACTGGCCCACGGCGCAGGCAATGAACCCTGCGATCAAAGCCTTGGCCATGCTCATCGGCACGCTTTTGAAGGTACGTAGGATCCTGCGGAAGTAGCGAAACAGGAGCCACAGAAGCAGGCCGAGGCCGATCATACCCATGCGAAAGGCGGTCACGAGGTAGAGATTGTGAATAAAGTGATGATCGATCAATCCTTTGGTGCCTGAATCGAGAACCGCAAAGCCTCCAATGACATAAGTTGCGCCGAGGCCGTACCCAATCCACGGTTTAACCAAGACCTGCGGTCCTACGATGGCCATTTCGAGGAAGCGGCGTGTGGCCATCCCCTCCTCGCCCGCAAGCCCCGCGGTCACCTGATCGGCTCCGTAATAGAGACGCTCTTCAAGAACGTTCAACAGGCTAATATCGGCGTCTTCCTGAGAACCGGAGCTGATCTTCCACATTCCAGCCAACATCGCCAGGCAGACGGCCAGGAATGCAAATGTAGTCAACAGACGCCCTCTCGCTCTTCGGACAGCCAACATGACCGACACAATTATGGCGACTAGCGTGCACAGCCAGAGTCCGCGGGAGAGACTAAGAGCGATGTTGGCCGCCACTGGGACAAGCGCCAATCCAATCCATATACGCTGCCTGCGTGAAGCCGCGACTGGATACAGGTTGATCAGCACTGCGAAGAGAATCGTCGCGTCGATGTCGATGGTTCGCACCAGAGAGCCTGAAATATAGCTGCCGTCCCATGAAGGCAGCAGATCTCCTACGCCTGGACCTAGCGCAAATAGCACCAGTTCGACGAAAACGGTGAGCATCATGGAGATGAACAGGACGCGCAGGAATAGATAGATCTTCCTTCCATCGCTGAGCAGTTGCACGGTGAGAAACTAGACAGCGGCGAATTCGATGATTTGAAAACAATCTCCCAGCAGATATCCCACTTCATTTCCGAGAAACAGGCCATAGACTGCGCTCAGTAACCCATATGCGGTAAATATCCCGATAGGTAGGAATAGAGGATCGAACACGATCGCGCGCACTGGAGTACGCAATGCAAACCCCAGGCATGCCCCGCCGAGTAGAAAGGCGCTCACTAGAGCAGACCATTGCAGGCTGAGAACCAGCGACAACGGGCTGGTCATGAAGATGAGCGCAATTGAGAGTGTGACCAGTGGCCGGGTACAGACCAGCACGGAAAGTAAGGCCAACGCCAGAAGCCCAATTCCGGCTAGCGCATAACCTGAAGCCGCAAGTCCGCGATAAATCACTGCCGCTATCGAAACGGCGAACGTCGCGGCCGTCAGGCCGAGAACTCCGGCTTGCACATGTCCGCGACGCTGCGCGATTGCGCTCATAGTTCGGGTCGAGATTTGTGTGGGCTATCGGGCTCTCGCAAGTGCCAGCCTTACATGAGAGACCGTAACGAGGACCAGATTACGGTCGCGGCCATCCAATATGTGGGTCCATGAAACAAGGACGAATCCTAAGACGAGGATCCCTGCAACCAACAGCTGCACCGGCAACGGACCGCGGGCCCACCACACGATCGCAAGACACAGCCCGAGAATAGACACGGCTATGAAAGTACGGCGCAAACCATTCCGCAGGAGGCTGCTGAATGAAACGGAGTTGAGGAAAAACACGGTCGCGAACATCAACAATGCGTCGAGCAGCGCTCTGAGTGTCCACGCAAGCGCCGCTCCTGCAATGCCAAAACGCCGAACCAGCAACCAACAGAAAACAATCTGAAACAAAAATTCGACTATGCTGAAGATCCCGGTCAAGTCTGGCCGACCGACGCCCTGGAGGAGACTGAACGGTACGAGCGCAACGGAGCTGATCAGCATGCCGAGCGCGAGAATTTGCAGTGTCAGCGTGCTCTGACTGGCGAAATCTGGCCCCAACCAGACTCGCAGTATGGGCTTTGCAAAAAGGGCAAGGATCAGCAAGGTTGGAGCGGAAATCAGAAGCAAGGACTTCAGCGATCGAGCGCACAGCTCCTCGAGGCGGTGCCGGGCACCACCTGTATCCAGGTTTGTGAACGCCGGAAACAGCGTTGCCGCCAACGTGGCCGGGACGACCCAAGCTCGATTAATGGCTTCATAGGGCGCGGAGTAATAACCCACTGCACCCATGGAAACCAGCGATCCAATCAAGAACCTGTCAGTGTAGGCCAGCAGCGGCGTGATGAAGTTCGAAACCGTGACCCATCCGCCATACACAAGGAGCGGGCGCATTAAGCTTCTGTGAGGGAGATAATTTCCCCGTAGCATAGGAAAGTAGCGCAGACACGCAACAAGATAGGAGGTTGTGGCGGTTACGCGAGCGGCGACCAGGAGCCAGACGATGCCGGGCAGGCTGAGGTGGAAGAAGACTCCGACAGCCGGAAGCAGAAACATCGAAGTATTGGTCGGCACTTTTACGTAGTTGACAATGTCGAACATCTGTCCAGCTTCCAAAACTCCCCGCAATGCGTTCCCAATCAGCACGACGGTGAGAGACGCGGAAAGTACAATCAGGCTGGTTTTGGTGTCTGCGACGAGTGCTGGGGAGATCTTCAAATATCGGTTGACTGCGATCGGAATGAGCAAGACAGTGATAACAGTGCCGACCATGCCAAACCATGCCTGCGCCCACAGAGACGTCCAGACCACTTGAGGGAGTCGCTCCAATTCGCGCCGTGCTAACGACTCTGCCACGAACTTCGTGGTCGCCCGGCCGAGGCCCAGGTCAAAAATCCCGAAATAGCCAAGCAGAGCAGATGCAATCGAGAGGACGCCAAACCGCTCTGCGCCGAGACCTCGGACAACATAGGGAATGGCAAACAGTGCCACGGAAAGCGGAACAATCCATCCCAGCAGATTGAGAACCCAATTCCGGGTAAGCAACCTGCCGCTGAGTTCTTGGGTGTCGCCAATTTGTGCGGTAACCACCAGGTCAGTCGGCAGCGATGGCAATGCCGCGCTTCGAGCGACGGTCGTTGTGGCTATTTCGCCAGTTGATGCGCGGCAGCAGCAAGGTGGGATCCACGCGATCTCGATGCTTCAGTGCGATGTTTACCAGCGAGTCCAGGAGCGACTCGGAGAGCAGATGCGGCTTCAAGCCGAGTTCGGCCAGCTTGGTGTGTTTGGCATTGTAGTAGTGTTCCTCAGCTTCCACGCGGGGATCCGGCAGGTGATCCACCACTACGTTAAGTCCGAGTCTCTCGCCGGCGACTTGGACCATTTCGGCAAGTGCGAGTACCGAGAACTGCTCGGTGAATTGATTAAATACGCGGAACTCCCCTCTCGCAGCCGGATTCAAGCAAGCCAGTTCAATGCACCGGACAGTATCACGAATGTCGAGGAAGCCACGAGTCTGACCACCTTTGCCATAAACGGTCAATGGGTGTTCGATAGCCGCCTGCACACAAAAACGGTTAAGCGCCGTGCCAAAGACTTCGTCGTAGTCGAAGCGGTTGACCAGAGATTCGTCCATGGCGGTTTCTTCTGTCACAGTGCCGTAGACCACGCCCTGGTTCAGATCCGTCGCTCGAATGCCCCAGATCTTGCAGCAGAAATGGATATTGTGGCTGTCGTGAACTTTGGACAGGTGATAGAACGATCCCGGCTGCTTGGGAAACGGCAGCACGTCTTCGCGGCCGTTGTGCTGAATGCGGATATAGCCTTCTTCTATATCGATATTGGGTGTGCCATATTCGCCCATCGTGCCGAGTTTAACGAGATGGCAGTCGGGTTCAAATTCTTTGATGGCAAATAGGAGGTTTAACGTGCCCACGACATTGTTCATCTGGCTGAAAACAGCATGTTGGCGATCGATCATCGAATAGGGCGCCGATCGCTGCTCGGCAAAGTGGACTACCGCTTCGGGCGAAAACTCCTTCACGACCCCAGCGATGAATTCATAGTCGAGAATGTCGCCGACGAACTTTTCAATCTCTCTGCCTGTGTACCGCTGCCACGCTCGCAGTCGTTCGGTCAAAGGGCGGATGGGCGTCAGGGTTTCCACGCCCAGTTCATGGTCCCAGAGGCGTCGGCAGAAGTTGTCGGCAATCGCGACGTCATTGCCACGGTGAGAAAGGTACAACGCAGTCGGCCAGCCACAATAGCCATCGCCACCGAGAACGAGTATCCGCATAGTTTCTCCTCAGGAGACTAAGAAGCATGAATCAGACTTTGAAGATTACGAGCGATAAATTGATCACTGTGCTGGTCTAAATGTCATTTTTGCCGGAAGTACGGTTGAACCGAAGAATCTTGTCGCGCACATTGCGCAGGTGGATGCCGTTTGCGGAAGCGACTCTGAAATCTGCCTTTATCATTGAGCATGCGTCCTGTGCCAATAGCTTTGCGGGGTGTGCCGGATTTACGTTTTCCCAGTGCGACTTCCCCAGCACCCACACCCCACCCATCACCATCGAGAGAAAAGCCCCCAACAGCATGATCAGCAAGCGTGGCGGAAAGGACTTTTTCTCCGGCACTCTTGGCGCATCCAGCACTTTCACGCTCGGAGTCTCTTTGGCCTCCTGCACCTTGGCGAGTTCGCATTGCTGAGTCAGCAGTTCAAAGACGGTCTCCTGGATTTTGTTTGTCCGGTAGAGTTCCGCATAAGTAACGCCGAGCAAAGGCAGTTTGCGAATCGACGGATACAACGAGGTGCTTCCGCTGCCCCCCGTCGAAGAGAGGTCTCCGCCTCCCATTTGTTCAAGTTGGTTCTGCAGCTCGGCGATGCGGGCGCGTACTGCGCGAACCCGCAAATTGTTGTCGGTATAGATTTGTCGCAGTCCTTCGAGCTCGGATTGCGCAGCGATCAGGTGTCCTTGCAGCGTGGCGGCAGCTTCCACCATTGCCTTGCCTTGCTCCTTGATGTCGATCGCGGTGTTGTCGCTGGCAAATTGGCTGAATTGCTTGGCTGAGGCATCAAGATCCTGCTTCACGGTTTTGAGCCGCTCTTCGAGGAAAACGCGCTCCCGGTGGGCCGCAGACGTGTTCAACTCGACGACCAAGCGATTGAGTTCTGCAATATAAGCCTCAGCGATATCTTTGGCCCTCTGGGGACTGTGATCCGACACGCGGATGACAACGACTCCGCTCTTACGATCTTCCGATATCTCGGTACTGCCCTCGAGTATACGCCTTGCGCCCTGCATTTGCCGGACGCCGTAGACAGACTTCAGGTCGAACTTATCAACAATTCGATTCTCCACCGTTTCACTGCGAAGAATTGCGATGAAGAGCGACCCCGATGTCTTAAGCCCGAGAAAGTCCCCCGCCAGCATGCCCAGGCTTCCGCCAGTTCGGGTCGCCATGGCCATGAGAGACGACAGGCCGGAATTGAGTTCACTGTCTGGAGGCATGAGTTGCGTACGCGATTCGTATGTCCTCGGAATGAGAAATGCGATCAGCGTTGTCAGAGCAAGTCCGTATAGAGTCACGCGGATCAGAAAGAAGCGCTGCTCGAGCAGGAGCCGCAGACGATTAATTGCTGTAGGGGTGTCCTGCTCGTCGTATTCGCGGACGCGAGCTGGACTCGTGACCAAGGTGGAGCCGAGCGGATCGTCTTTCGGATTCACGCGAATCGGAGTGCCAGGCATGGGCATATGCGAATCACAGAAAACTGCGGGGTACTTTCATGGAGTGCCGGTGATCACTTCTTCGTCTTTGGCCAATAGCCGATTTCAAAGGCAGCGGTAACGTTGGATTGCTGGTTCGTCGCCAGAAGTGGGATGTTCCAGCGCTCATACTGCAAAGTGCCTGAGAGGCGAAGGCCCGAGCGCAGCAGGAAATCCGAATTCACTTGCAGGTCATTTTGCGTGCCGCCGAACGGCAGGAACTCTCGATCAATCTTTCGGTGCCGCATCTGAATTCCGATTTTTCTGGTTGCGCTGAGCCAGTAGGTACTCGAGATCGATTCGCCCTGTGCTGCCCGTCCAATCCAAGTTCCCATCAACTGGCCCCCATTCGTGAATCCGTTTAGATATTGAAAGTTGTGGTAGAAGCAGCCATTGCAGTTCGGGAAGTCGACCGGGCTGGTCATTCCTCCTTCCAGCCGGACGTCTAGTTTCCGGATGCGTGGAACCTGAGCAAAATAGAGGCCGCCCTGCCACACGGATTTTTCAGGAGTGTTCAAGGGCGAGACTTCGTCCTCGCTGAACCCTTCGCCGTATAAGGTGAGCCAGTTACGCAATTTCGGAATTCGGTAGGAAAAGTCTGCGACGCTGCGGCCGTCGCCCAGCGGTTCTCCGTTTTCGTGGAGGGACAGTGAGCTCTGGAAGAAGGTTTTTGGTGTCAGCGGATTTCCCGGGCCGCCATAGATTGTCGTCTTCGACATGCTGAACTCGAAGTTCTCGGTGAACTTGAAGCTGATCCTTGCCCCGCTGAGAAACGGCTGCGGATGGAGATTGACGCCGTACTGTCCCTGGGCAACCGCACCAAGTGCGCCGTTGTTGATGAACTGCTGCCCCGTGAGGCGGCCAAGAAAGAAATCTAGTCTTAAGTCGCCGAGATAGCTGAAGATCCACGGCAGCCGAAAGGGTGAGACTCGGTTCAGGCGGAACATGTCAATCGGTTGTGCGTTGTCGGTGAAAGCCAACGTGCCCCCGGCGCTTGGTCCCCACCACAGAGTTTGTCTGCCGAAAGACATTTGCCAGTTGGCAAGGTTCAGTCCGACATACACGTCCAGGGGCCGGAAACGGTTGGTGGTCGCGATGGGCGATACGGGTGCATTCGGAGGAAGATAGTCGGCTGTACTGATGAATCCAAGCACTGCTGGTGACGGTGCTGGGCCGGAGGGAGCGTACTGATATTCTCCACGCGCGTAAAAGACGAAGGGACCGGCTACGGTCCAGAATGAAGTACCAGCAACCGTATTGAAACCTTGCTGGAAAGGTCGGCCGTAGTCGTTCGCCACGGTTTGCCCGAAGTGATACCCGTCGGTAAGGGGAGTTCCGGCGATGCCGAGGGAGCGTTGGTAAACCGATTCTAGTTGCGCGTGCAGATTCCGCTCTCCACTCATGCGCTCGGAGTCGGAAGCGAACTCCTCGGAGAGGGCCTCGACCAGTGCTTGTACTTCTGCCGGGACGTCGGAGTCATCGTTGAAATCGGCTGCCTCGCCCAACAATCGCGCGCACTCCAACCGGGTCCACGGACGAATCCCCAGCGCTTGGGACCTCAAATAACCCAACGCTGCCAGACGCTCCATGGCGGGGTAGATCCAGCTATCCAGCGGAACATACGGTGAGCCCATAAATGAAGGCGTGCGCATTTTCGGACTGCTTACGAATTCCTGCGGGGATAGCCATTCGCCACCGCCAAGTTCGGGGTCGTGTCGCCGTCGATAAACACTCCCCGAAATCAGGTAGCCAAGAACGCCTCCAATGAATACGTCCGATGGAAAATGCTGGCGCGCATGAACCCGTGAAAAACTAACAGCGGAAGCCATTCCGTACGCGAGAATTGTGGGGAGTGGTCCGGGGTACTCATGGGCGATGACTCCGGCAATCGACCAGGCGGCTGCGGAATGCTCCGAAGGAAACGATGTGCCGCCGGACAAGAACCGCCCTGCACCGTTTCCCTGGTATGGGCGTTCGCGTCCGGCGGTGTATTTCAATGCTTCGACGGTAATCAAACTATTCAGCGCCGCCTCGCCTGCCAGTAATCCCGTTTCTCGCCAGTGCACATTGTGCGTCGGGAAGCTAAACAGATAGAGCCCTGCTCCCGCGCCGACAAGACTTGCCACTCCGGCGTTGGAGAAAGTCCTATAGTGCCGAAGTGTCGAAGGATTGAGGGAGAGCGAAGCGCTGTATTGGCTATCGGTTGCAAAGAGCCCGGCGGCGATCCCGCCAAGCGGTACCAGCCAGGTCGCGTCTCGGAAGTGAAGGTGGGCAGGGCTGGTGTAGATGTCCTTCTGGTCTTGAAGAAAATCCTCGAAGTGTCCGGTCACGCCGCTCCGCAGTCGTTCTTTTGAAACGACATTGAGCCCGCTCGAAGAAACATCCTTGTCCGTTGGTTCTGGCAGTGCGGGCAGATTGGTAAGCGCCGGCACTCGATCCTCTTCAGCCTGTGCATACGACTGGCTGGTAAAGCAGCAAATCACGATAAGCTGCAGCACAATCCATCTTGTCTTTGCGTTCACCACGGAACTGGGGACTAGGGATGCAGATAACCGACCGTGAGCGCAGCCGTGGATGCGACCTGAGCTGCTTGCAAAATGGTGGCCCAATTTCTCGTTCCGATCTTGGGGGCCTTTTCCGGCACAACGATCGCGTCGCCCGGTTTTAACACGGCATTCATTGGGTCGCCCGACCAGAGTGCGGAATTGTTCTTCGCTGCAAGGACAGATCCGTCGGCGCGAATAACGAAAGCTGCATTCTTGTCGGCGACCTGGGTGACGCCTCCGGATTGACTCAGATACCACCTTGCGCTTCTTCCCGGCACGAAGCTAACAGCGGTCGGATTGAATACCTGACCGCTGACCGTCACATAGTTGGCTTTCTTGGGAATGATCAGCTCATCTCCATCGCGCAGAGGGACGTCCGCCGAACTGTTCGCCAGTTTCCTGAAGTCCGCGGGAACGTGGATCACGACACGCCCGACGGGAGCCGTGGCCTCGAGCTGTTGAAGTGCAGTTTCCGTCTGCGCGATCGCTGTCAGCTTCGCATTTTTCTGATCGGTGTCTCCGTCAGGCAGAGACTTCAGATAGCCTTCCTCTGTCTTAATGCGGTTCACCAGTTCCAGATGAGACTTCATCTCCATTTCGCGCACTTCGCTACGAATCAGCACCGCGCCGTAGGGGTAGGCTTCGGGGGTGAATCCACCGCAACGACTCAGTACAGAACTCAGACGTTCTCCGGGTTCAATTCCGTAAGCGGCCGGATGCTCCACTTCGCCTCTCACCGTCACCGACGCGCCGAGGTCATTCCATTGCGGAATCTGGCGAATGGCAAGCACGTCGCCGTTGCGCAGCGGGATGTCCTCGTTCGCGTCTCCCGACAATGCAGCCGTAACTTTTACTTGCAAGATCTGGCCAGGGGCGCCACTCGCCGCGAATCGAGTGAGATCGGCACTATCGCCAAACGCGCTCCGTTTGAGTCCTCCGGCAACTCGAACCAGATCTGCGACCCGCATGTTGCTGGTGAGGGGATAGCGTCCAGGCTTTGTGACTTCACCGCTGATGTTCACGGTAGGTGCGTCGACTCTCTCGAATTTGCGATGGATCAGTAAACGATCGCGCGGCTGAATCACAATATTGTCGACCGGATTTCCCGCGAGAGCCTCTCCTAAATCAACACTCATGATTTTCATCGTCCCATCGGCCTGGGTGCGGAATAGTTGGGCGGAATCGAGCGAAGCATCTGGAGTAAGGCCCCCCGCCAGGTGAACGGCATCGCGCAGATGCGCCTCACCGGAAGTGCGGTAGTTTCCAGGTGCGCGCACTTCACCGCCAATCGAAACGTCCGGTGGGCGTTCGAAGTTGTAGCGACTGAAGATTCGCACCGTGTCCAGCCGATTCAGCGTGGGAGCAGACGCCGGGTTGGCCAGAGCCGCCGAGACATCAAAGCTCTCCACACTTGGACGAAAGTCGGGTGCGTTCAACCGAATGATCTCTCCATAGTGCGGCGCCGGCTCAGGGAGCATGTCTGAATATGACGCGATCAGGTCGGTGAGCTTCATTCCCGGTTTGTAAGAGTAGCGTCCCGGTCTGAGTACATGACCTTGCAAATAGACGGCGTCCTCGTTGTACGAGGCAATGGGAAAGATGTGAATCTGGTCGCCATCCTGCACTTTGAAGGCGCTCATCTGCTGGTCGGACGCGCCGTCGGAATTGGAGGCAAGGTCGAGCGTAAGCATGGTGCGCCTCTCGTGCGCTTCGACTCGCTGCACTTCGATATGACGAAGCGCCGCGGTGGGTAGGATCCCGCCGGCCAGTGCCAGCACGTCGGTCAGGGATTTCTCATCGAGAAGCTCGTACACGCCCGGCCGACGCACCATTCCTTCAACGGTCACCTGTGGTCCAAGTGGTGGCACGAGCAGCGTATCGCCGTCCTCCAGTCGCAGGAGATCCGCGCGAACGCCGTGGAGGAGCAAGTCATAGGCATCGACCTGCTGTACCAACTGTTTACCGCGGGCATGGCGGAGCCTGCGCAGCGATCCCCGGGCGGTCACCCCGCCTGCGGCGAACAGCGCGTTGAGCGGAGTCGAAAGCGAACTGATGTCATACGCCCCCGGCTCTGCCACATCCCCCACCACGTAGACCCGCACCGTCCGCACGCGCGAAAGCGAGACATCGACGGAAATATCCCTGAATTCGCTTCGCAGCACACGCTGCATCTCCGACTGGACCTCGCCCAGGTTCTTGCCGCTGACCAGCAATGGGCCAACCTCTGGCAGTGAGACGCGGCCCTCGCGATCCACGAGCCGCACCAGTCGCTGGGAAAGGCTACCCCACAAATCAATCGAGAGGCTATCGCCGCTCCCGACTACGTAGTCGGGGCCGACCGGAAGGTCCGTTGCAATCACATCAGGTTCGCTCACACTGTTGCGGAAAACGTCGAGCCCAAAACGTTCCAACGGTCGCTGATAGGCCGCTGCCTGCACATACATGTCATAGAGAGAGGGCACGTCGGAATACGGATTCGCGGGGCGAACCATCTTCACAGCCGTTACATCTGTTTCAAACTGATCGAAACGCTGGCGCCCCGGACTTCTGCGCGGCGAACCGTTATCAACAATGTCGTTTCGCGGAAGGGTATCGCCTAGCTTCCCTCTTGGCTTGCTCTTGTCTGGGTAGGGAGCGTTCTTGTCTGATGCGCTCAAACCCTCCGCAACAATAGAGTCGCGCATGCGGGAACTGGCAACAACATCGGGTAAAGACATATTTGATTCTGAGGCCAGTTCGATCCCCGGCAGAGACGGCGGCACGAATGGTTCAGGGGGAGAAGTGAGGAGATCGGTCTGCAGAGTACGTGCTGGAGGCACCACTGGAAGGATATCGGGAGGAGTGGTTGGATCGATGTCTCGGTCGGGACGAGCATTTCTCACAGGAGCGCTGGAACGCGGTCTGGCAGCGCCAGGTCGCTCACAATTCCGATCGTGGTCGGGGTCGCAACCACTGGTCTGCTCAACCTCGCGCTCATTTTGGTCAGCATTTTCCGGCTTTAGGGATTCAGCGTCTTCTTGGGCTTCAATCTGAACGAGGCGCCGAGCGCGTTCTTTCAGGACATAGTCTTGTTCCTTCGCAAAGTTTGAATCCGGGTTGGGGGACGGCAGCAAGTATCCATAGTGCTGGAGCAGTCTGGTCGCGACGGCGCGAAACTTGATATCCCTGTCGAGTCGCTCGAATATCGCCTGATCCGAAAGCTTCGATTCCTCGACGACTTGTCCGTTGTCGCTGGCTTCTTTGGCAACGAATCGCTTCAGTTCGACCATCAGCCCGGCATCCTTAACGAGCACAGTACGAATCTGCACCGATGAGGCAGCAACGTAGTCGAGGTTGTCCTTTGCGAGATCAGACAAGCTGTTGGTTTCGGTACTTCTGTAAGAACCGCGTTGAACCGGCCTGCTGTCATTCGCTTGGCCATAAAGAGCGGAGGACAGGAAGACCACAGCGATTGAGGTCGTAACTATGGAGAGGGATCGGTTCGAGATCGGAGTCAAGTGAGCCGGCATGTTGTTATCTCGATAGAGGCTGAGCCCAAGCTAAAAGCGGGCTCAGGCGATGAACTCGAGGTCGCCATCGTCCACTTCCACGGCTACCGAGCGCATGATCAGATGAATAGACAAGACAATTCGGCAACGATCCTTTGTCCGCAGGATGATGCCTTCGAGGCCTTGCAAAGGCCCGCTCCGAACCCTTACGTGGCGTCCGGCGCTCAAATATGGGTGCGGCTCGATATTTCCGGCGCCGTCAAGGCGGCTTCTCAGGTTTTCAATTTCCTCTTCCGGTAACTCAGCTGGCTGCCCGTTGAACGTCACAAGGTGCACCGCGCCGGGCAGTTGCAGCACGCGCAATCGATTCTGCAGCGCCATCCGCACAAAGACATACCCGGGGAACAAAACCAGCGTCAGTTCTTTGCGGCGGTCCTTCCAGCGCCGGATCGACCGGTAGAGAGGCAGGAAGCAGGCAAACCCCTGCTGCTTGACCTGGGCGGCAACTCGCTTTTCGTGTCGTGGAGCGGTATACAGCGCGTACCAACGTCCTTCGCCTGGTTCGTCCAGAGTCATGGACGGTAACTTTGGCGGCGTTGCGGTGAGTGTACCCATGGAATCTCTTCCGATACCGGATGCAGCTTCGCCCCCTCACTTACAGGGTGCTGTGAGCTAAACCCTCGTGCGTTAGTCAAACCAGAAACAACTCTCAACCGTTGGTCTGCCACCGCGCGCTAGCGAGCGGACGAGACAACGATTGGCAGCAAGGCCCCAACCGGAGACCGCACCGCATGTCCCCTGTCGCTGGCCATGGGCCCGAAGATCGGAGCAGGAGGAGGAAGCAGCCTTGGGGTTGGTTTTGCGAGACAGACTTTAACTCCGCGAGGAGCGCGGAATTGTCTGGGAAATGTAAATAAACTGTCATAAATCAAGATCCTGATGAAGCCGTATAAGAAATATCAGTAGTGTCCGGGGAAAAACTCGCCACCCCGGCCTAAGCTCCTGATTCCACAGGCGTTAGCGGGTGTCGAGGTCGGGAACGATTTGAATTCAATTTGGCCGAAAATGACGGTTCTGGAGACGTTCGGAAGGGTTGCGACAATGGCCCATGAACGTCGGCCAAACC
>Ga0123355_10003991_pt1 | contig 21368 bp, 17 predicted proteins | sample TergutEmb28metaG_3_FD_89872 | JGI IMG/M metagenome (GOLD analysis project Ga0123355, IMG submission 89872) | Embiratermes neotenicus P1 segment gut microbial communities from Petit-Saut dam, French Guiana - Emb289 P1 | ecosystem: Host-associated > Arthropoda: Insects > Digestive system > Gut ...
GACGGCGCAACCGTCCTGCCCCTAGCACCCTCGCAAGACCATAAGCGTGTGGGAGAAGGGGACACAGGCCCCAATACAGGTGGAATGGGCTGTTACTCGCCCGTCCCCAGTGTTAACGATGAGCAGCTTGCACAGATGACAGCGATTCTTGAGCGCACAGCAGCTGCCCTAGTTGAAGAAGGAATCGAATATCGTGGCATCCTCTATGCTGGCTTTATGCTGACGGAGGAGGGCCCACAAATACTAGAGTTCAACGTGCGTTTTGGCGACCCTGAAACCCAGGTTCTGCTGCCGCGCCTTAAGACCGATTTGGCACAAGTGATGATGAAGACGGCCCGCGGTGAGCTAGCAGGCATGACCCTAGACTTCGTAGATGCGGTGGCGGTAAGCGTCGTCCTTGCCAGCGCAGGTTATCCAGGTGACATCACAACGGGACTCCCCATTACTGGCATCGATGCTGCTAAGGCAACTGTGCCAGACGCAGATTCCGCAGCGGCACTGCACATTTATCACGCAGGTACCAAGCTGCGCGATACAGATGGAGGCGACGCTGAGCTTGTCACGGCAGGCGGCCGCGTCATGAATGTAACAGCGCTTGCTCCTACTTTTGAAGAGGCAATCGAAATGGCTTATCGAGCAGCGGAGTGTGTCCAATTCGAAGGAGTATTTAGTCGTCCCGACATAGCCCAAAGAGCACTAGGCGCTTAATCTCAAGCACTGATTTTTTCATGCAGAATGCTCACGCAGTTCCAGTATGCTTCGCTTCCACATAGAAAAATCAGCACTAACCTTGAGCACCTGAAGCTTTCCATTAGATGAACTTGAGGATTTCCTTATGATAGACGTAAAAAAACTGTTTCCACAGGCAGGGGTACGTACGCAACTCTTTTTCGCGGCTGTGATTTGGCTCATTGGTGCAGGAATGATACTGCGCCTTGCTATGATTTACCTAGTTCAAGTGGGGACTGAGCACTGGTGGATTCCTCCCATTGGCTTAACTCTAGGTTTGGTCAAAGCCTATTTTCTTATGATTCCCAGTGCTGCAAAAACAATAGAGCGCGTTAGAGGCCATGGACGCAATTGGATTTTCAATAGCTATGCCCCGCGCGTATATCTCATGGTAGGTGGCATGATTGCCGCAGGAATAGCTCTGCGCCTACTAGGTCCGACAGATATCTTGGCCTATCAAATGTTCTTAGCAGTGCTTTACTTGATAATTGGTATTGGGATGCTTTTGTCGGTTGGGGTGTTCCTAGCAGCTCTACGCAAATCCCGCAGGAAGCTCTAGACGCCCAGTACTTTCTGGGGTGTGATGATGTAGTCCATCTTAATGTCATGCGATTCTGATGGCAGCTGGTCGAAAACCGTTTCTTCAAAGCTTATTCCTACCAAGAGGGGACACTTCAGCTGCTTCTTCAACAGGGGGGCTAGCAATTGGTCATAGTAGCCTTTTCCGTAGCCTAGCCTATTTCCCTGAAGGTCGAAAGCTACTCCTGGTACTAGCATCACGGCGATATCCTCTGCGCTTACTAGGGGCATGTCCATTCCTGGTTCAGGGATTCCGAAACTACCTGGCAACAAGTCTTCAAGTAGCGCAAAGTGCATGGACAACTTTCCTTTACCCGCTACGCGGGGGAAGGCCATGTTTGGACGCACTCTGCCCCTTGATTCCAGCAGGTCGAGGAAGCCATTGGGATTGGGCTCACCCTTACTAGGAGCATAGCTGGCGAAGCAGCAGGCTTGACCGGCATTGCACTGGTCTAAGATTGCGCCCACTTCGGGCACTGAAAGAAGCTGGCCCGCAATGAGAGATGTCGACCTCAAAATGAAGTCGACATCTTGTGATAGTTCTGCGCGTACAGCTAGCGCTTCTTTGCGCATTTGCTGTTTTTGCAAGGCTTTATCCATTAAGGGTTTTCGTTATCAATTGTAACTTCACCATAATCTTCTTCGCCCAGTAAATCATCTAGGTAGATGGGCTCATCCTCAAAGGGAATATCTTCAGATCCTTCATCGTCCCAATCGAAGTCATCCATCATGCTCTCATCAAGGAAGAATTCTTCGCCTAGTTCATCAAGGAAGTTTTCATCATCCCAGTCAAAGTCAAGTTCGGCTCCGCCCATTTCTTGCTCTTGCTCCCACATGCGTTCTTGCTGTGCTTGCCAGGGGCCAGCCATGGAATAGGTAACAACAGCGAAAGAGAGCAAGAAAATAAGCATTGCTGCCAGCGCTGCGCGTGCAGGACGAATCTCTTTGCCTTCTTCATGCTTTTGCACATTCGACCCAATAGCCCATGCACTAAAGATGGCAGTCCAAAGGGAGGCAAACAGTAAGGGTACGAAGAGGCCTAGGATAAGCAAGGTACCTGCAAATAGCCAGAATTCCTCTATAAAGACAGAGAAGCTCTCCATTTGGAAATTTCTGTCCAGTACATAAATCACCACTGCAATCGCGTAAGCAATAATGGCATGAATCGAGGCAATAACAATTGCTATCAAGTAGCGAGCAACAGGCTTTGGAGGAAGGATCTCCTTATCTGTGTAGACCTTGATGCCACGAGTAACTCCTCCATGAATAGTGAGCAGTATAAGGGGCAGTACAAAGAGTAAAGTTTGCAAGGCGATAAGACTTAAATCCATGTGCACAAGGAAAGGCGGTATCGCCTCTATTCCTAGCATAGGATCTGCCTCTGCAAGCAGGCGGTCTGCGTAAAGCATCAGGCTGTTTTGTCCTAGGTAAACAAAGGCCATGGTGCAAAGCCACAGCACTACCCAGCTTAGATGTTGAGGGAATATCCAGCTGATTCCTTTGCCGGCACTACTAAAGATATTGCGCAGCTCATCGCCTGCTGTTTCAGAGTTAAGCAGGGCAGGTTCATCTTTGGCGCTCTTGTCTTTGACGTCCTTCCCAGCCTTCTTTTCAGAAGATGCATCAGAGTCGTCTGAAGAATCATCAGATTCTTTCGCGTCAGAATCGTCGGCCTTAGAATTGGCCTCAGCCTCAGTCTCAGAATCAGTCTCAGAATCTGAAGCAGCATCGCCAGACTCTTCAGTGCCAGAATCATCAGAATCCACTACGTCAGAATCATCTGATTCCGATACCTTAGATTCATCCGAATCAGCTGCGTCTGACTCTGGTGTTCCCTTTATATCAGAATCCTTGCCTTCGACGGATTTATCGTCCTCAGTGGGCTTATCTTCCGTCTTTTCTTCTGGGGTATCCAGATTCTTTTTTTCTTTGTCATCCATAATAAATTTGTTGTCCTAACTACTTCTCTTTGCAGCCTTCCCGCTGACTCTGCCTAAGTCTATTTCACACAGTCTGCACTTGCACACAGTCTATACTTGCCAAGCCTAGGCATCACATTTACAGGCAAGTATAGCACGCACCAACTCTGCCCAACCATCTCCCTGTGCCCTCTCAGTAACATAGGCATTAGGCATGCCACGAAGCGCATCTTCCATATGGGGTGAGCGTAAAGAATTCTGCAACATAAAGATGGCTGCAACTTCTGGCCCGCACTCTAGGTCTGCCATGCCATCACCCACCATCAACGCCTCATCCTTACTCAAGCCGCGATGAGCAAGGTCTGCCTTAATCGCATTTCCCTTTGTGGCGCCCGTTGGGGCTAGGTGATAAGCACGAATAGGCTCATCACTTTCCATCAGGGTATGAGCAGAGGGCGCAATAACACCGTTTTCTATCAGGCTTATGGGAATATCTAGTTCAGTAAAAAGCAGATTAGCCTTTGCCGCATCAACGCGTCCGCGCAAGACATTAGTTGCCTGCCTGTTAACATTCCAGGGACTGTGATATTCAATCTGACCAGGAAAGGCAGCAAAGAGTTTTTCCATAGCTCCACTGGCATTGATAAGGTCAAGCGGGGTCACGTCCTCAGAGGTGCACGCACGTAAGTCATCAGGCCAGCTGGGTGCGTCGTAGATGTTCTCCCGTACCCCCTTATCAGCATGCCAGTACGATCTAACGGCACCAGCCTCACCGATAAAATCATTCCAGCCGCAAAGGCGTGAAATCTCAATCAACTGGGTAACGCTGCGACCTGTACAGGGCACAATCTCAAAATCTGGATTCAAATTTGCCTCAACAATAGCATTCGCCGTATTGGCACTAGGCTGACCATTCTCATCAATCAGCAGACATCCACGTTTCCCCAGAACCGTTCCATCAATATCTGTGTAAAGAACCTTAACGCGGCGGAGTATGTCCAGCAGCTCACCCTCACCTTGCTGTGAGCGCTTTAATTCATCAGAAAAATGTTTCACTTTGGTTCCCTTTCAGTCGAATATCCAATTATAGATGATAAAATCTATAGAGAATTTGCACGTATCAAAAAATGAGAGAGCTACGAGAGGGTTCTACAGATGATTTTTGATCCAACCTTTATAGCCATTATGGTGCTATCAATAGTATTGGGTGGTCTTACTCAGCTATATATCAAAAGCACCTTTAAGAAATACAGCAAGTCTGGACTGACGCGTCCAGCAAGTGGGGCACAGGTGGCAGAACGCACCCTGCGTCACAGCAATCTGCCCATTGCTGACTCCAGCGGTCACGTAGGTGCAAGCGTTTTTGGTAAGAGGCCGGTTACCGTTGCACGTTCAACGCAAGGAAAGCTTTCAGACCACTTCGACCCACGCAGCAACACTGTTGCATTGTCAGAGGTAGTCTACGACAAAAGCACTATTGCAGCCGCAGCTGTTTCAGCACACGAAGTAGGGCACGCCATTCAAACTGCAGAGGCCTACCTACCCGGCAGAATCCGCACGGCACTTGTGCCTGTGGCAAACTTTGGTTCATCCATATCTATTTGGCTTATTATTGCAGGTCTTGTCATCTTTAGTGGGGAAGCCTTTGGTCTGCAGCTTATGTGGGCAGGCATTGCCCTCTTCAGTGCAGGTGTGCTGTTCCAGCTTGTTACCCTGCCTGTAGAATTCGATGCAAGCAGACGCGCTTTAATCTTGCTGCGTGAGACAGGCACTTTGACAGAGGCTGAGCTACCAGCAGCACGTAAAGTGTTAACGGCTGCAGCCCTGACTTATGTCGCAGCGGCTTTGATTGCAGTGTTGCAACTACTATACTGGATAGGTTTGGCTCGGGACTAAGCACCTTGGTGCCCACAGGGCACTTGGAGAGAATTTATACAGATGAAAAGAGCAGCAGCAAAATACTTGCGCGATGCAACGCCAGGGCAGCGAAGAGCCGCCTTGGTTGCTGCAATTTTAACCGTTGTCATGCTGCTTGCTGCCATCGCACTTTTCTTTGCGACAGAGATGGAGCTACTGCGCCCAACCCCCACAACTGCAGCAGAGACCCAATATCTGCGTGCGCGCAGTGCGGAAAGCAGCGCGATAGAGGCGGCCAGAAATGCGGGGGAAGACATCAATACTGCTCCGGCTGTGGTCTCAGCACGCCTTGATGCTGCCAATGCTCAGCTCTCAATGGGACAGCTAAGTATTGCGGCACGTACGCTTGACTTGGTGCTCAGAGATAATCCATACAACGTGAAAGCCCTTGTTCTGCGCGGGAACATTTACGAAGACTTGGAAGACTGGGGCAATGCAATAGAGACCTATTACTTTGCTCTAGAGTCTGCAGCCGAGCAAGAGCCAGAGCTACGCCGCGAAGCCTTGCGCGGAATCAGCCACAGCCTAGTGTCATTAGGGCAGCTGCCACAGGCAATGGACTCACTCACCCAGGCAGCTTTGATTGTCCCAGAATCGACGACTTTGCATCTTGCAGCGGGGGAGCTCGCCCTTGAACTAGAACGCTGGGAACTTGCTTCGGCGCACTTCTATTCTGTGCTTCGCTTTGACCCCAGTAATGAGGCTGCACTTGAACATCTCGCCATGTTAGAGCGCGACCATACTGAATCCACTCAAGACGCGCTTAAGGCACTTACTGAGGGAACCGCCTATGAATGACAAAAAGCCCTTCATGCTGCCTGTAGATATTCGGCGCAAGCGCATCTTTTGGCTGCTTAGCATCTTCTTTGTCTTTTTGCTCAGTGTAGGACTGCTGCTTTTGGTACTGTTGCTTAACGCAGTGCAACCGCCTGGTTTTGGGGGGACTGCTCCTCAGATGGTGGTTAACTTCCGCGCTTCTTTTTACGGTTCGGCAGACTCGCTTTTTGAACGACCAACAAGTGTCGTTCTGGCACCCAATGGCCAGATTTATGTATCTGACACCGGTAATGCGCGTGTAGTGGTGCTTGACCGTGATGGTGTCGTGGTGCGCAGCATAACAACATTTGCCTTGGCAGCAGACGCGGAACAGCCTGATTCAGAACAGTCAGCGGACTACTCTGTTCCTCTTGAAGGAACACCCACCAGCTTCGTTGCCCCGACTTCTTTAGCTTTCGCAAGTGACGGTAGATGGTTTGTTGTAGACCAGGCACAGAGCATGGTCTTCTTCTTCAACGCAGAAGATCAACTACTGCAGGGGATTGCTTTCGAGGAAGAGGACCCCATTAGCGTTAATGTGAACCTAATAGGCGAGGAAGAACAGCTCTTTGTTACGACGCGCTCTGGTGTCTTGCAGAGTAGCCTTGAGGGAGAATTTTCGCATGTTTACATGAATTGGGGGCTCCTGTCTGGTCAGCTTGACAACCCAGCTGCAGTTACTGTGTTTGACCCAGCACATATGGATGAGGCGGCTTCTCTTTCGCCAACTGACACTACTCCACTAACTATCATTGCTGACACCTTAAACAATCGCGTTCAGGCTTTTAGAAACTTTGATACAGACCCTGAAATTGCCTGGATTTACGGGGAGCCTATTCTTGCCCCTGATGTCCGTGAGGAACTAGGCTTTGGGCTTGATGATGAGGTAGCAGGCTCTGTGTCAGCACCTGTAGACCTGGCCCTGTCGCCCTTGGGAAGACTTTTCGTGGTGGATGGACTCAGCTCTGAAGTCATCGTTTTGAATGCTCAAACAGGTGCCTATGAATACACCATTTCCGGTGTGGGCTTCAGGGACGGATTCCTGTATTACCCTTCAGGCATCTGTTTTGCAGAAGGCAATCTTTATGTTGTTGATAGATTCAACGACAGAGTATCAGTTTTTGAAGACGCACCCCCAAGCCCTCTAGAGCAGGCGATAGAACAACCTGCTGAGGCTTTTAATCGCTGGCTAATCTTGCTGGTACCAGCCCTTGCCTTTGTAGTGGTATTGCTAAGACTCATAAGTTTACGTATGCCGCGCTATGTGGTGGACTTAAGCTCTCTAGAGAATTTATCGGAAGACGATGAGATGCTCATGTTTGTTATCGAGAAATTTGATAGCCTCATCATTGCATCGGGAACAGAGTCAGTAGCAGACAAAATGCTACCTGGTTATGACTGGAAGATTGAAGTCACAAAGGAAGAAAAGCGAGATGCTTTAATAGAAAGTCATCCAGGTCTTGATGACCTAGAGGCAGATGCCTTGCTGCTAGCTTCAAAGAAGAAGTATCGCAGCTATCTGCTAACTGCGTCACCTGCTGTTGAGCGTGCGGCTAAAGATTGCAGCCTAAAGGTGATTACCTTTGCAGAATTCCGTGCACTTGCTCAGGGGATTATTGCTGAGGAAAGCCTGGTTACAGAGGAGGCAAAAGATGACATATAAGCGAAAAGGCTGTATTATGTATTAGTAGGATTTTCTGTTTTAAGAGATAGTCCGCTTAGTTAAATTGAAAGATTGGCAACATGATGAAGAAACGAAACGTCCTAATAAAGACAGCTGCTTTGACACTGTCGATTGTCTGTGCAACAGCTTTCGCTGCTGTACCAGCTTTCGCGGCAAATCTTAACCAGGTTTCTATAGTTGGTTTAAGCGGGGCAGTTAGTGCAGGAGACGAAGTACCGCCACCTCGCATGTTCACCGAAGGTCTTGACCTTGCGGGAGCAGAACAGCTTTATGCTAACGTGAATGGTGTCAGCTATCGCGTATATCTTGATAATCTGAGGCAGCGCATTTACCGAACTGATAGTGGTGCCACTATCGTTAATGGTATGTACGACATTCTTGGTGGTACCTACATCAGGGTCACTGACTATGAAGCTGACCCGATGCTAACGGAACCCGTAGATCCATCTGAAGTCTTTGGACCAGCCTACACGTTCCCTAGTGATGGCAATCAATACGCGACAGAAGAATTGGGACTTCCAATAGACTTTCCTCAATTGAGAGGCCGCGGACCACACGGTGGCTATACAACTACTTCTGTGAAGTGCGGCACTTGTCATTCCGCGCACAGTTCACCTTCGCTTAACCCAAATGCTCTTGAGGGCACGGGTGCAGGCAGTGTAGAAGCACCTGATGGTGCACTTACCAATCCAAACTACCTAAATGTGCGCGGACAGAGGTATTTGACGCGTGCTGGTGCAACAGGATGCGAATTCTGCCACTTGACAGGTACCCCCATTGGGGCAGCAGGTATGAGCTCAAGAGTTGTCTACACGGGCGGCATGGACGGAACCAGTAACACAGGATCTGAGCCAGGAGAATCCATATCAGGTCACAGTCTCTTCCAGGGTGGCATTCCGATTCCCAATTCAGAGATGGTTGGTGCTGGCGGGACTACAGGACCCGTAACTCTTAACGCGGGCGGATTGACTTGTGCTACTTGCCACGCTGTACATGGAAATGTCGGCACGTGGCAGCCCGAGGAGTTCTTCTGGGGCGCTAATGGTGCAGAACCTGGTGTATTTGCAGATGGCGAAACAGTCACAAGCCTTTCTTACAGAATGTTACGCGCAAATCCTGCAGGTGTATTCAATCCTGCCGCGACTCCTGTTGCAGTAGCGCCAGCAGAGCCCAGTGACCCACTAGTGGCTGCTGTAGATACTAATCAAGTAAACCAATTCACCATGAGCGAGTGGTGCTCTAACTGCCACAACGCTTCTGGCATGAGAGAGCGCATGGACAGCATGTCTATGAGTTCATATGGTATTGAAGAGTTGCTCTCTATGACAACTACCTTTACAGCAGAATATGCTAATGCGCATAGCAGCGGTTTTGCATTAACTTATCCAGGAGGGGAATCCATTCCTGCGACTGCTCATCCTACCTTCTTCTCAGGTGTCTATTCGGGACCTGGTCAGTGCTACACTTGCCACCGCGGAGACTTAGGCAGTTCGGCTATGGCTCAGTGGGAGTGGACACTTAACGGTGCATCCCTCAGCCAATGGGAACCAGGTGCAGAATTTGCCCCTATTCCTTCTACACTTGAAGTGGTAAATCAAGACCTTCTAGACGAACTGGCACCCTTCCGAGACCTGGGTTACTTTGCTGTTGAACCAACAGCAACTGCGGAAGAACAAGCCTATAACCTAGCTTGCTCTAGCTGTCACTTTGGTACGGCAGATTATGCACGCTGGGCACTTATGAGCGACTGGCCACACAGGTCTGCTGACAGTGACGTGATGCTACTGGGAATTGACTTGAGTGATGCAGAGCAGACTGCAGTGCAGGCTAACGAAGGACTTCCCGTCGACATTGCTTCAGAACACTTCTGTTCACGCTGTCATGCGGGCATAAATGATCTCACGGCAAATATGTTTATGATTTCACATCATTACCTAGACCACAGTAATGTTAGTAACGAAACTACAGTTGGCTTGGGCTTCCAGCAAAGTCCAGGTAATGAACCTACAACAACTCCGTAGGCGCTCTTTAGCAGACTAAAGAATAGAGTTATTATAGAGAGCTGTATGGCAACATGCAGCTCTCTCTTAATTGTTTCAAGTATATGCCGATTGTAAGAAGAGACCAACGAAGAAAGGTATTCAGCACATGTCTTTGAAAAAGCGCTACCTGATGACACCAGGCCCAACCCCCGTTCCTGCCGAAATCTTACTATCGATGGCAAAGCCCATCATCCATCATCGAACGGCAGAATTTGAAGAGACCGTTAAAGAGGCGCGTGCAGGCTTGCAGTACATCTTTAACACAAAGAATGAGGTACTCCTCTTTGCTTCAAGTGGCACAGGAGCCATGGAGAGCTCCATCGTTAATTGCTTCAGTGCGGGAGACAGCGTTATTGTGGCGCGTAACGGTAAGTTTGGAGACCGCGAAAAGCAAATCGCCGAGACCTATGGCTTAGAGGTTATTGACTTAGAGTATGCCTGGGACGAGGTCGTAAAAACCGAAGACATTGCAAGAGAGCTTGCAGCTAATCCCGCAGTACGCGGGGTAATAGTTACCCAGTCAGAGACTTCGACAGGTGTTCTTAATCCCATCAAAGAAATCGCAGAAGTAGTTCGTGCTTATGACGAAACCATCATGATTGTAGACTCTATCACGGGTATTGGTGCTGTAGCTTGCGAGACTGATGACTGGGGTCTTGATGTGGTCATGACAGGCTCACAGAAGGGTCTTATGCTGCCTCCAGGTCTTGCTGCAGTTTCTGTTTCGGAGAAGGCATGGCGCGCTGTGGAGAGATCCACTTTGCCCAAGTTCTACTTTGACTGGAAGAAGTACCGCAAAAGCATCGACAAAAACACTACTCCTTTCACCCCGGCGCTGACCCTGATTCAAGGCCTCAATGAAGCCCTAAAGCTGATGCAGGAAGAAGGTCGCGAAAATCTTATTGAGCGCCACAGCCTACTAGCAGAAGCTACGCGTCAGGGCGTTGAAGCCCTTGGACTAAAGCTTTTTGCTCCGCCGGAGGGTCGCGGTAGTGCCGTTACCCCTGTTTGGACCCCAGAAGGCATTCCTTCAGGCAAGATTGTAAAGATAATGAAAGAGGATTACGGAGTAACCATCACCAATGGACAGGATGATTACAAGGATAGAATTTTCCGCATTGGTCATCTGGGCTACTTTGGTATGTTTGACATCATAACTACACTAACCGCCCTAGAAATGGCACTCACAAAACTGGATTATGATTTTGAGCAGGGAGTAAGTATTAAGGCAGCAGAATCCGTATTTCTTGCAGCGCGCACCTAGCGGGAAATCTCAGTACTGATTTTGAAATGAGAAATGCTCACGTAGGAAAAACTACGCTCCGCTTCCTCACTTCAAAATCAGTACAAATCTTTCCCATTAGGAACACGCTGAACTAATTAGTACGAATCTCGCACGTCTAGAGCACGCTGAACTAACTGAGCTATTGTGCTAACCCCCCCCAATGAGAGGACTTTTATGAAGATTTTAGTGGCAGATAAAGTTAATCAGGCAGGTATCGACTACTTAGTGGATGCTGGCTATGAAGTTGATGTAAAGATAGGGCTTTCTCCCGAAGAGCTCGTAGCAGAAGTTCCTGGTTATGATGCTCTTGCGGTGCGTAGCGCCGTGCAGGTAACGCGCGAAGTTATAGAGGCAGGCACAGAACTGAAGGTAGTTGGTCGCGCCGGTGTTGGAACTGACAATATCGATAAAGAAGCTGCTGCACAACATGATGTTGCGGTGGTAAATACTCCTGCTGCAAATGTCGTGTCTGCTGCAGAGCAAACCTTTGCTCTTATGTTGGCCTGTGCACGCAATACAGCCCAAGCCAACGCAAGTATGCATGCGGGACGCTGGGATCGTGCCCAGTTTACCGGTCTTGAATTGAGCGGTCGAACCCTAGGCATTATTGGCTTGGGAAGAATCGGTGCACTTCTAGCAGACCGCGCAAAGGCCTTTGACATGACAGTTATTGCTTATGACCCTAATGCCTGTCCTGAGCGTGCGGCACAGCAGGGTGTAGAGCTTGTCTCTGACTTGGAAGAACTTATCCGTAGCGCCAATGTGATTTCAGTTCATCTGCCAAAAACTCCAGAAACTACCAATATGATTTGTGCAGAAAGAATCGAGCAGATGAAGGATGATGTCATTATCCTTAACGTTGCCCGCGGGGGCATCTGTGCTGAGGCAGCACTGCTCGCAGGCCTTGAAAGTGGAAAAATCTGGTCAGTTGGAATAGATGTCTTTGACCCAGAGCCACCCGTAGACTGTCCGCTAGTGGGCAATGACAGGGCTGTACTTACTCCTCATTTAGGGGCCTCAACGAAAGAGGCACAAATACGTGCAGGAGTACAGGTAGCAGAAGCAATAGTGGACGAGCTAAGGAAATTCAGCTAAACTGTCTTTCGCAGCATTTTCAGCTGCACCTCGTTAGAGGTACATGTGCGCGATTAGCTCAGTTGGGAGAGCACTTGCCCGACACGCAAGGGGTCACTGGTTCAAGTCCAGTATCGCGCACCATCACTTTGAAATGACCCACTGGCTTTGGACAAACTCCAAGACCAGTGGGTTTTTACATGCCTACTGCCCCTGTGTTTGCACTGCGGCTTAATAGAGCCCTTGCGCTGTCGCCGCAGCTGCCTTAGTAACAAGTACTGCACGAAACAGGTTCTTCTTAATATCAAATGCAATAATTGCAAGCCAGTAATTAATAGGGAGGACATTTTAATGAAGAAGTATTCCATTTGGTTATGTGCGGCATTTGGCAGTATTGCCTTGGTCGAATTGTTTTTCTTTTCTCCGCCTGCTTTGGGGTGGACACTCTTTTTTCTTGCCTGTATAGGTTTATACTTCCTTTGTTTCGGTGTACAGAAGATGCCCAAGGCAATCGACTGGATACTAATCGCCTCAATAGTAGGGCTTGCACTGCCCTTTGTCCTATTTAACAATTCCGCTCTAAGGTGGTTTAACTTTATTGCGATTGGTCTTTGCTTGCTTGTTCTGTTCTTGCGCAGAATTGCCCCTGAAGATGCTGGCTGGGATAAGCTCGCCTTTTACGGGGAAGTCTTTGCAGGCAGCATGGTGAGACCCTTCGCCTACTTGGTGCACCCTTGGCGCGCAAAAAAGAAGACGCCGCCAGTACCACCGGTTAATCCTGACTGGAACTTTGACCCTAACACTGGACAGCCAGTGAATGCCACCCAGACTTCTCCAGATGCACAAGCAGACTGTCCTTTTGAACGCGAGAAGAAAATCAAGCGGAGAAAGACCATAGCGGCACAGGTAGCGCTTGCCTTGTTGGTGTCTGTCCCGCTCCTTTCCGTTCTGGGAACTTTCCTGTATCACTCCGACCCTGTATTTGCCTCTTTGGTAGATGCTGTTGTCAGGTTTATTGTCAATCTAAATATTGGCACAATTATTCTGCATGCAAGTATCATGGCAGTAATTTTCCCCTTTGTCCTCAGCTTCTTTTGGTCATATGGCAAAGCAAAGTTTATTACGCTAGGGAAGGGTGTTTATGCGCGCTCCACCCCGCCTAATGCTGCCCCTAGTCCCAATCCTAATCCTAGCTATGACGCCAACCCCAACCCCAGCCTCAACCCCAACTATGACCCCAATTCCAACCATAGTTTTTCCTCAGACCCCTATACGGGGACTGTTGCACCTCCTATCCCAGATAATAAGCGCAACAAGTTCAAGTTCCCTTCAATCTTTTCAGCAACCCTACTGCTCATGGTGAACTTGCTGTACTTTGTGTATGCGCTTGTACAGTTTCGCTTCCTCTTTGCAGGAACTAGCGGCACACTTCCAGAAGGTCTAGGCTTGATATACGCTGATTACGCGCGAAGTGGATTCTTTGAATTGGTGACCTTAGCCCTGTTTAACTTCGCACTCATCGCAATAAGTGCCTACTTTACGCATCGTGAAGGTCGCGCAGGTCTTGTACTGCGCTCTTTAACTATCGCTCTTGTGGCACTGTCAACCATTCAGCTGGCATCTGCACTTACGCGCATGTTGTTGTACGTGCAGGCATTTGGTTTAAGTCAGCTACGTCTTTTTGTATTTGCCTACATTACCTTTATAGCAATCGTGTTTGTACTCTTCATTGTGCGCGAACTACTTTCTAAGCGCGCAACGCCCCTGTTTAGAATCGCAGCGCTATCGGCTCTCGTCTTGCTGCTGGGCATGAATTACATTGTGCCTGATACCTTGATTGCTCGCTACAATCTCGAGCGCCAAATTGCAGGAGAACTAAAAGTGCAAAGAGTTGACTTCAACTACTATGCCTACCATTTATCGTTCGACTCTGTTCGGGTATTGCTAGAAATGGAAGATCGCCTGCTTGATGCAAGGCCAGAATTGCAGCCCGATTTTGACAGACTGCACGGCGCGCTCTCTAGGACAAGGGAAGATGTTCCAATTATGCGCCAAACTCAAGGAAAGTGGGGCTATTTCTCTAGCTGGAGAGCTGCAGGCTTGGATGAAAAGGAATCTCTCTACACAGTGGGCGATAGCAGAATGCCCTTCATTGAAAGAGAGCGCTACGATAACACTTGGCGTAGCTTTAATTTGAATACTCAAAGACTCTTTAGGATGATAGATTAAGTCCATGGAATATCCTGCAGAAAATATCAAGCTTATACGTAGTAGAGATAATGACTTTTATAAGAAGCTCAAATCCTATGGACAGTCAAAGTACAGAAAGCGAGACAATTGCCTCATAGCAGATGGCGAGAAAGTCTATCAGGAAGCACGTTCCAGGCTGAAGTTGCTGTACACAATTGTCAGCGAAAGTTATTTCGAGACTCACCTTCACCCTCAGATAGCAGACGAAGATGGGTCTAAGCTAACTGTATTTGCAGATAACCTTTTCGAATCATTATCCGAGTGCAAGACCAGTCAAGGCATTCTAGGTGTATTCGAGATACCAATTTTCAAACTTGAGACAGCGACCTTGAATAGAGTGGCGGTACTAGAGGGCATCCAAGACCCTAAAAATGTCGGTGCAATAATTCGCAATGCACACTGCTTGGGTTATGAGGCAGTGTTTTTGGGCGAGGGCTGCGCCACAGCCTTTTCACCAAAGGTAATCAGGTCATCGATGGGGTCAGTATTCCATATTCCGACCCTCAGTGCAGATGGCTCTATTGAGGGCATCATTCAGGATTTAAAGGCAGCAGGCTTTAGCGTGGTAGGCACCGCCTCATCAGGCAGCGAAGAAGTAAGACAGTTTGAGAAAATTGCCCTTATAATAGGTAGTGAAGGCAGCGGATTAAGTGAGCAAACCACAGCACTTTGTGACCATCTGTTCAGGATAAAGATAAGCCCAAGCGCAGAAAGCCTTAATGCGGCAGTTGCTAGTGGTATTGCCATGTATGTGCATAACTAGAAAACGAGCAGTTTAACCTCTCCACCATGTTTTTGCACTTACTGTATGCGCTCTGTCATAGGCTTGCAATGTCTTATGCTTAACCCTAGTTGAAAGGATAACTATGGAACCTGTAGTAGCTTTAGTGATAGCTCTCACAGTTGGCGCTGTAGTAGGTGCGGTAGCAGGCTTTGCCCTTGCCGGCTTCAATGCACAAAAAAAGAGCGAGCCTTTGCGTCAGCGCGCAGAGCAAGTAGACCTACTAGAACAAAGCCAGCGAACACTACAATCAGAATTTGCTGATACTAAAACTATCCTAGCCACTGTACAGTCAGAAGCCTCAACCCTGCGTGAATCTCACGCACGTGCGCAGGCGCAGGCACAGGCCTATCAAGAACAGTTGGCAAAAACTGAAGCACAGCTGGCACAATTTAACCAGCAAAAGGCACTTGATATTGAGCAAGAAAACAGAGTAATAGAAAAACTTGCTCCTGTATCAAAAAGCGTAGATACCATGCAGCAAAAAATAGCAGAACTGGAAGAAGCCCGTCTGCGCCAGGAAGAAAACTTGCACAAAACCATTGGTCAGCTGCAGGCAACTACCAATACACTTGCAGGTACCCTAACAAAATCACAAGACCGAGGCCGTTGGGGAGAGGTTCAGCTAGAACAAATCTTTGAGAGCGCAGGCCTGATAGAAGGTGTGCATTTTGACCGCCAATCAACCAGCGCCCTAGGCTCGGGAGACAGTTCGCGCATCAGGCCAGACTTTATCCTGAAGCTGCCCAATAAACGGGTTGTGCCCATTGATGCAAAGGTACCTTTCGATAGCTACGATAAAGCATGCGAGATACCCCTTAGCGCCAGCCCCGATGACTTACTGCGTCGTGATGAGCTACTCAAAGGGCATGCCGCGGCACTAAAGGACCACGTAAAGATACTTTCACGCAAGGAATATGGTGAATCCCTGGACGGTGCTCCTGATTTTGTAGTTGCCTTCCTACCTGCAGAAGCATTGCTTTCTGCGGCGCTAGAGGCAGATCCGCAACTAGTGGACTATGCTTTCTCTCAGCGTGTAGCTCTGGCAAGTCCTGTCACCTTATGGTCGATAGTAAAGTCTATTGCCTATGCTTGGCAGCAGCAAGAAGCAAGCGAAAACGCCCAAGAAATTGTAGACGTGGGTAAGCAGCTACTCAGCCACATGGCAAATCTTGCCAAAAAGAGCAACACCCTAAAAAGAAGCCTCGACAGTACCATCAACAGCTACAATTCTTTTGCCGCAACTCTTGAAACGAGGGTACTCGTCCAGGCGCACAAGCTACAAAGACTAGACATAAGCAAAGAACTACCAACAGCAGAACAGAGCGAAATCACAACCAGGGACTACGTAAAGCCAGAATTAACTGACAACAGTGATTAGTTTGTTATTATATTAGGACTCGTTATTAATTTCCTGATTAGATTAAGGAGCATTCCATGGCCATTGATAAAAAACTTGTTGAAGAAGTGCTTGCAACTATTCGCCCCCGCCTTCAGGCAGATGGTGGAGACATTGCACTAAAAGAAATTCAAGATGACGGAACCGTTCTTGTAGAACTACAGGGTGCTTGCAAAGGTTGTCCTATGGCAGGGCTAACCATGGCATCACAAGTAGAGTGCACCTTGAAAGATAACGTTCCAGGAGTTACGAAAGTAGTTAACACAAGCGCAGCGAGCTAAGCATCGCTTGCGGATGCTATTGCGAGCGCAGCGCAGTGTAGGCGAAGCCAATGTCGCCTAGTGGCGTCTAGCTGCCGAATACATTACTTTTAAGAGAGCGTCCAGTTCTGGGCGCTCTCTTGCTATTATGGACAGTATCGTTTTGTACGTGTAGGTATACGAGGCCGCCGCAGTAAAGATGCAGTCAACTTAAGGGATTTGTCATGATTATTATTCTGAAGCCAGAAATCGATCAGCAAGAATTAGAAAACCTAATGACCTGGTTACGCAACATGGGTCTAGAGATTCACATGAGCGAGGGGGCAAACACGACCATCATGGGTCTCGTGGGCGACACTTCGACAGTAGATATCAACCTGCTGCGCGCCCTAGACTGCGTCGCTGATGTTAAGCGCATCCAAGAACCCTTCAAGAAAGCTAATCGCAAATTCCATCCACAGGACTCAGTAATCACTCTAAGCAGCAGTGACGACAAGGGCAACAGCTTTGAGGCAAAAATAGGTGGTGGTCACTTCATGACCATTGCAGGCCCTTGCTCTGTTGAATCACCAGAACAAATCTCTGCCATAGCCGCAGCAGTGAAGAGCAGTGGGGCACAAGCCTTGCGCGGTGGAGCCTTCAAGCCACGCACATCCCCCTATGCGTTCCAGGGAATGCAGGCAGAAGGTATTGAGCTACTACAAGAAGCCCGCAAAGCAACGGGGCTGCCCATCGTGACAGAAATCATGGACTTGAATCAGCTTGACTACTTTGATGATGTGGATGTCATTCAGGTAGGTGCGCGCAACATGCAAAACTTTGTCCTGCTGCGCGAACTAGGAAAAATCAGAAAGCCTATTTTGTTAAAGCGTGGCTTTGCAGCAACTATCGAAGAGTTGCTCATGAGTGCCGAATACCTTATGGCAGGCGGTAACGAACAGGTCATTCTCTGCGAACGTGGGGTACGTACTTTTGAGCCTTTGACTCGTAACACTTTGGACCTCTCTGCCATTCCTATCATTAAAGAGCTGTCACATCTACCTGTAGTGGTAGACCCCAGTCACGCGACAGGGGTAGCGCGCTACGTGCGACCGATGTCACTTGCTGCCGTTGCAGCAGGGGCAGACGGTCTACTCATCGAAGTGCACAACAGCCCAAAGACAGCACTCTGCGACGGACAGCAGTCGATAACCCCAGAAGAATTCGACAGGCTAGCAAAAGACATTGATGCAATGCGCATAGCCATTGGTCAGTGTAATAGTTAGATTAAGACTTAACATGTACCAGCCCACGACACTCTGCGGCAGCCCGCAGCAGACCGCAACACCCCGTAACAATCCGCAACACTTCGTTCCCGGTCGCAGCCCGCGCCCTTGACCCTTAAGCAGTAAGGAGCACAACACATGGACGACACAGCATTACTTTCCAGTAAGCCTACTTTTGCCGACGATAAGACAGTCGGTATTGTCGGACTGGGTCTTATTGGTGGCTCATTGGCAAAGGCGCTCAAGGTCAACACGGCAAACCGAGTACTAGGCCATGACATCAACCCAAATGTGGTGAAGCAGGCCCTGGCAGAGGGCGTCCTTGACGCAGCACTTGCCCTATCAGGTACTGATAGCAGTACTGTACAAACAGCGGCACCGCCTGCACAGCTAAGCGAATGTGACATGGTACTGATTGCCCTCTATCCAGAGGCAACTGTTGACTTCGTGCGCGCCCACTGGGATAAGTTTAAAAAAGGTACGGTCATCATCGACTGCGCTGGCGTAAAGGCAGAAATCTGCACAGAGCTTTCTGCAGAAGCTGCAAAGCGCGACCTCTACTTCGTAGGTGGTCACCCCATGACGGGTATCGAACGCACAGGCTACGATCACTCCTTCGCTCACCTCTTTAGTGGCGGAACGATGATTCTCTGCCGCGATGAGCACACTAACATCATTGCCCTAAAGGCAGCAGAAATGCTCTTCACCGGCATAGGCTTTCTCAAAATAACCATCACCAGTGCCGCAGAGCATGACCGCGTAATCGCCTTTACTTCGCAGCTGCCTCATGTAGTCGCAGGCGCTTTCATCCGCAGTGAAACAGCAAAGCAGCAGCTAGGCTTTTCAGCAGGAAGCTACCAAGATTTAACCCGTGTAGCCTTCCTCAACGAACCCATGTGGACAGAGCTCTTCATGGCAAATCGTGAAAACCTTATAGAAGAAATCGAAGGACTGCGCACACGCCTGGAAGAATACGTTCAAGTATTGGAAGAAGGCGACGAACAAAAGATGCTTGCTCTCCTTGCAGAAGGTAAGCAGGCAAAGCAGCAATACGGTTAAGCAGCCCAGCAATAGGCGGCAGAAGCGGCGGAGGAAGCGTCCATGGCAACAGCATCATTCATAATGGAAAATGGACGGCCCTACAACTTGCAGGTAGAGCCACAGGCACTTTCTGGCTCAATCGCGGCGATTCCTTCAAAGTCATATGCTCAGCGCATTTTCATTGCAGCGTCTCTTTGCGATAAGCCCACAAAGATTGCGCTAGAGCCGCAGTTTATGTCGGGTGATATCTACGCAACGCTCCTGGCGCTAGAAAGTGCGGGAAGTGCCTTCGATGTTAGCTTTGATGACAATTCCGTTGAGATTTTTCCTAACTCAACACTGTCAGCAGATGAGGCATCTCCAGCTTCAGCGGAGCTAGACTCCCCATCGCCAGCCATTCCAACTTTAGACGCAAGCAGCCATGAGGCTCAAAACATCGTCAATTGCGAAGAGAGTGGTACAGCCGCACGGCTCCTCCTGCCCGTACTTACGGCACTTCACGACCAGGGAACCCTGACAGGTACAGGTAGCTTGCTCAAGCGCCCCTTTGAAACTTTGTGTAAATCACTTGAGCAAGGCGAAGCTGTCCAATTCGACCAGTACAAGCTACCGCTTAGTTGGAAAGGGCAATTGCAATCTGGCCATTATCAGCTTCCTGGTGATGAAAGTTCACAATATATATCGGGTCTACTCTTTGCCTTGCCCCTGCTAGAGGGGGAGAGCACAGTAGAGCTAACCTCACCCCTACAATCCGTAGGCTATATTGATATGACACTTGATGTCTTAGCTCAGTTTGGCATTATTATTGACCACGATGGAGCAAATCGCTATCACATTAAAGGCGGACAAAGTTATCAGTCTCCGGGCACTATAGAGGTCGAGGGGGACTGGTCAAACTCTGCCTTTTGGCTTGCGGCAAATGTGGAGGTCGCGGGTCTCAACCCTGATTCGCTTCAGCGCGATAGACTTTTTCTCGAACTAAAAGATAAGCAACACATCGACGCCACTGACGTTCCCGACCTAGTGCCGATTTTAAGTGTATACGCAGCCCTAAAAAAAGGCACGACAACCATAACGGGAATAGAGCGCCTGCGCATAAAAGAAAGCGATCGCATAAAGACAACTTTCGCCTTGCTCGACGCTCTGGGTTGTAAGGTCGAGCTTGGACCAATAGATGAAACCTGGACGCCAGTTGATGAGCTAGACCCTCTTGATGAAGAGGCAATGTATAAGGAATGGGAAAATCATAAGCTGGCCCTAATAGTCCACGGAACAGGTAGTATCCCGGGTGGGGCTAAGGTCAATGGGGCCAATGACCACCGCATTGTAATGGCTGCCGCTATTGCAGGAAGTTTTGCAGACGCACCTGTCACAATCCTTGGCGCACAGGCTGTTGCAAAAACTTACGCACACTTCTTTGAAGATTTTTGCACCTTAGGGGGTCGCGTCAAAAGACGTCCTGCAGGCTTATTGGGAAGCCTTTTGGGTTACCACTAGTCTAGAACCCCTAGCCCAGACTTACTGAAGGAAAACAGGAAGGAAAGCTAAGTATGTCATCAAGCTTTGGACATAATATTAAACTGCAAGTCTTTGGCCAGTCGCATTCAGAGATGCTAGGCGTGGTTATCGATGGACTGCCTGCTGGCTATAGTCTGGACATGCAGCAAATTCAAGCCTTTCTTAATCGTAGACGCGGCGGACAGAATGCTTATTCAACAACACGCGCAGAAGCAGATGCCCCCCGTATTGTTTCGGGCTTGGTAGATGGTATGACCTGTGGGGCACCACTCTGCGCTCTTTTTGAAAACGCAAATGTTCGCGGAAAAGATTATGATGCGCTGAGCACGGTACCCAGACCATCTCATGCAGATTACTATGCAAATGAAAAACACTACGGGGCACAGGACTTCCGCGGAGGCGGCCATTTCTCAGGACGTATGACCCTAGCACTCTGTTTCGCGGGCGCCGTCTGCATGCAGCTTTTAGAAAGATGGGATGTTCACATCGGGGCGCACATAGAGCAAATCTACAATGTGCTGGACAAACCTTATGACCCTCTAAATATAAGCGCTACCGACCTTAGGTATGACGATTTTCCCGTCAATGACAGTGCAGTAGCAGAAGCCATGCAGCAGACAATGCTTGACGCAGCAGCAGAGGGCGATTCCGTAGGCGGAGTCATAGAGTGTGCTGCTATTGGTCTACCCATAGGTGCAGGCTCCCCGATGTTTGCCGGCATCGAAAATCAGCTAGCGCAGGCAGTCTTTGCCGTTCCTGCCGTACGCGGAATAGAGTTCGGCGCAGGATTCGAGGCTGCGGGCATGTTA